>Ga0209282_1001799_pt1 | contig 12026 bp, 10 predicted proteins | sample Mtrugardesep15_FD_187529 | JGI IMG/M metagenome (GOLD analysis project Ga0209282, IMG submission 187529) | Root nodule microbial communities of legume samples collected from California, USA - M. trunc garden sep15 (SPAdes) (version 2) | ecosystem: Host-associated > Plants > Roots > Nodule...
CTACCCTAAATAATTTGTTAAGAGCCATGAACTGCATTAATTTTTTATGTTTAACTATAAAAGTAATAAATAAAATTGACTCGTGCAACAATATAATTTTGTATTCTTTTTATCTTTTTTCTTTATATTTTTTTATTATCATTTAATTGTAATATTGTATCTCTAATAATCTAATTTGCGTTTATTGATCGACTCATGATCTTACGAGTTAAAAATTATGTATTGGTCTCTATTATAGTCGAGAAGACCTGTGCGTCACACGGGGTAAAAGTCTAGTACATATTAAAGCCTTTTTTTATCGAATTCTCTTTTTCCACACATAAAGGGGTGACCGACATAAAAAATGTTGATGTTGTTGTTGTTCATTAGAATCTATGAAATCGATGAAAGTGCGCTGGAACAAGAAATGAAGGTGTTGATGAAGCTAGAATTTAGTCGAGGCATCAACTAATATCGTCAATTGTGATTCTATTTCTTCAAGCAACTGACGTTGAAGAATGAACTTTGTCCCTGGGTTGTGTGTTCCTTAACTACTTCAATAGAACATTAAATACAGTTGTTTTTTAACACAAAATTGGATTTCCTTTTATCCATTTCTTGTTTTAATTTTCTTTTCAATAGGTTTATAACTTATTGTGAAATTTTAATTAAGTTTTTTTTTAAGACATTAAAAAGGGAGATTATAGAATTAATAATTGTTTTGTACATTTTTAATTAATTTTTTGCTGCTCAATGTTAATAGCAATTGATTTGTGCATTTTATATGAGTGATGCATTTTTCAAGAGGAAAGTTTTCGAACAAGATGAAAATTATATGACATGAACACCGACACTGGAAAAGAAACCTTCAAGTAATCAAACGATTTAATTAGATGAGTAATCTTGCAAGATTCAAAAAAGTCACCATGGATGAACTACAAATTTAAGAATATCCAATGAATCAAAGAGTTCATATTAATTGTGGTCCCTATCAATGTCGAATTGAAAAGTACTCCCTCAATGGAGATAAACATCCAAGAAAATTTGAAGCATATTGGTACAAAATGTTCCCTTCATGGCTAGAGCACTATCACACTAATGATGCTACTTATTATTTTCTTTGTTGCTTATTCAGTAAAAAATCAAGTGGACACCCTAGAGTTGACGTCTTCACTAGAATAGGATTTAAAGCATGAAGAAATGTCAATGTTGACAAGAGTTGTGCTATTCTGAATCATATTGGAGTGAGTCCTTGTTTATTTTGCACAATAATGCATTGAAAGCTTCTAAATACTTGTTTGATCAATCTATTCACATAAAAAATGTCATTAATGTGTATATTTTCAATCCAATCAACAAAAATAGACTTTGTGTCAAGTGATCATTCAATTTGTTTGTTGGCTAACATTTCTATATTGTTCTTTAGGATGCCACGGTGAATCACTGAGATAAAAAAAAAAAAAAATCTAGAGGTAACTTTCTTGAAATGATCAAATTCTTAGTATCATACAATGATGAATTGGAAAATTAGTGTTAGAGAGCGTTCCATATAATTCAAGTTATATTTCTCATCATATTCAAAAGTAAATTTTGCATCTGATGTCTTTTAAAGTGAAGAGTTATATCCAAGAAGAGATTGAAGACCTTTTGTATAACTGTACGAATCGTGAGATGAATCTAAATGGGAGACAAATAGCCATTATTTTGAGTTTTGTGAAAGATGGTGGTATACAAGAATGATTAATTTGAGCTTGTGCATGTTAAGTACACTACAACTATTACTCTTTCTTTTTCGATCTTGACGTATAAATTTGTCAAATATCAGCGGGCAAGGGAATGATGCTGCTAGTAATTTGAGAGGGGAATCAGATGGATTACAAGCATTATTTCTAAAGATTTTCATTATGCTTATTACATACATTGTTTTGCACATAAATTACAACTTGCCTTGGTTGCTACTTCCAGAGAAGTTTTTGATATTGAGTAAACCATCAATTTGGTTTCTGTCTTTGTAAATCATTCTCAAATTAGTCCATGACTTTATTAATATTTTAAATTAGTCTCTGTCTTTGTTAAAAATTTCTGAGAAACTTTTGAAAAGACTGGGGACTAATTTGAAATATTAATAGAGACATGAGACTTTTTATCATGGAGTCCAATTAGATGTTGAAGAACAAATAACAAATATTTTTTGGGCTGATGCAAGAATGATAATGGATTATGAATACTTTGGTGATGGAGTCACTATTGACACTACATGTAGTACTAACAATGCATATAGACCTTTGGCTATGTATTTGCAGGATTTAATCACTTTAAAGGAGTTGTAATTTTTGGTGTTGCGTTTCTTTACGATGAAACTACGGGATCTCTTGAATGGTTGTTTAGAGAATTTTTAAAGGCGCATAAGAATAAGAAGCCTCAAACTCTTTTCACAGATCAAGACCAAGCAATGGCGAAAGCTTTGCATGAGGTAATGCCTGAAACATACTATGGTCTATGTTATTGGCATTTGATGCAAAATGACATAAAACATCTTGAGGCTAGAATGAAGAATGGTTCTAATTTGTTGAGAGGCCTTAAGTTTTGCATGAGGTAATTTTGCTTGCAGCTTGGATGTTTTAATTTGATCAACTAAGCAATTTGTGTTTTATATTCTCAAGTTAAATTTACTAGACGATTAATGGCAAGTTTTCCGTTTTCATTGTTGTGTTTTAACATTTATATCCTTTTAGAATCCTTTTAATCATTGTTTATACTTTGTCAATAATATTTGATTTTCTGCACTATTATAGCAGTGCACACCGCATCTGCAAAATTATATTATCAAATTTTCGGTATTATTGTAGCGACCGGTTTCTACACTGTTATATCAGTGTACATGTTGGTTTCTGCATTGTGTTTTACAAATGTACACGTTGGTTTCTGCACTATATAGCAGTGTTACATGTTCAAACTACAAGTTCAATTTCATCTTGAATAGCTGCAATATGACCAACAATGTATAAACTGTTGAGATATAGAATATCTTAGAAACTGAAACTATGTTTTATTCATAGCACTTAAACTGTTAAATAGTCAAGACTAGAAACAAGAAAAAGCTATAAAATAGCCCTCTAAAGAAATATTGGCACGATTAATTAAATGTGAAACTGCTTCCTAAAGACTAAGACAAATGAAGACAGCACTACTATAATTCCTAACATATAGCAACAGAATAAAAACAAATATCCTTTCATAAACATAAATTTGTTTTCATTGATCACAGTTTCAAAGTACAAGATGAATATTTCAAAACAAAAAATCATTTAATTGTTTTTATTTCTGGGCGTTGATCTATCATTAAACAAATGAAGGGCTAAGATTATTCACTGGAGAAACTTATACCCAATTTTGCATTATATATATATATATATATTCCATCTTTAAATTTTCATGCCCTAATTCTTCAATTCAATGGAAGTGGAATCCTTATCGCCACCACCATCATCTTCTTCTGCTTTCCCATCGAATTCGAAACCAGTAACCGATTCCGTAGAACGAAACTGGCTAGATCTTCCACGAGATGCAGTCTTATCCATTTTCCGGAAGCTTGACACGATCGATATTCTGATTCGCCCTCACAATGTTTGCACCACATGGCGCGAAATCTCAAAGGACCCTTCCCTCTATCGCACTATCAACATGCCCAATTTAGGCGGCGACCCTATCACTAACTGGGAGTTAGAGACTCTATGCTACCGCGCAGTGGATTACAGCTGCGGCCACATAACAGATATCAACATCGACTATTTTGCTACTGATGCTCTTCTCCACCATATCGCTAATTCGTATGTTTCATTATCTCTTTCTTTCTTACTTTTAATTCACATTCGTATATTTCATATTTTTGTATTTGCATGCAAATTATCGTATCTAACTAAGAAATCATAGGCTCTTTTGTTTAAATCCATTGGTTTTAGTGATATATTTACATGTTGGTCTTGTTAGTCCTTAAGATCTTAATTGCAGGAACTAAACAAACTTTAAGGCATTAGACAAGTTTTTGTGCTGTATGATGTTTGCTGTACAAAAGGTTGTTTGGTCTTACTACCTTGTACTTGGGATAAAAAGTTGTTTCGTAGTTAGTGATAGACTAGAATTCCAATTTCATTAGAGTCCCTTGTTCCCCGATTTGTCTAGTTCCGGGAACAATTTTAAAATCAAATGGAGTTGGTATTTCCAATTCCTTATTTTATAGCATACCAAACGCATCTTAAATTGAAGAGTGAATGATATTTTAGGGACTAAATTAGTATTTTTGTTTTTTTAAAGAAAATTAGTGATACTTTTGTCTACAAGTCCCCCAGTCAACCGCCAAAAATGTCAAAATTGTTAGGCTGAATGCTATCAACTATGTGTTTAAGTTTCCAATGACTACTGTCATTTCATCTATCTATCAAAACAAATTAGTCATACTTTTTTTGGGATATGGGAGTGATACTTTAGGGACTAAATTGTTGATTTATTCCTTAACTGTTTACTTAACCGTGTCTATATGGCATTTCTCCCAATAATAGTGTTAGTGTTTAAAAGAAAGGACAAAAAATTTGTTCCCCTTGTATCCTTCTTCCTAATTTTCGCTGCTAGTTTGGGAACAAGGGCACACTCAAGCGACTCCTTGTTGAAGGGAAAGCCTCTTGCTTGGCATGAAGTTGTAAAACATAATATAGTGAAACCTATTAATTTGTTTGTAGGCTAAGACGACAAGTAATAGCTAGAATATTTCCGAAGTCTCAAATTTCATTTTAAACCTAGATGGTTTTAATCATGAAAGTAATAAACTCATGTTCTTCTGTAAAACTTAGGCATTTTTGAATTTGAAATAGATTTAGAGGATAGAACTCGGTGTAGCTAATGGTGGCTTGTTTGGATATATGATTGGAGTTTGACTACAAATAATATTACTTTTAAAGTAATATTGCCCAACTCTTAAATTAGTATCTGGGATTTTGATTAGAAATTTACTAAGACTCTGTTTAGTTGGAGCTGATGTATTAAATAAGAAGGATGTCGGAAGTGTAATTTTGGCAAATGATTAGAAGAAATAGTTACAAAATTCATCAATTCAATTCATTCTTGTCATTGTCGGAAGTGTAATCATCCCAAACCTCAAGAGCTACTACGTTAATTTACATTTCGGTTTCATAAATTTTGTCACTTGTCCGGTGGGTTGTCTGCAGTTAGACAAAGAAAGTGTGTTTATCTCTCATTGTTAAAAGCCAAATTTACATTTCTATTTGTCCTTTTATCTATTTTCTATTATTAGTGATAACAATACTAGTGAGACTTTGTTTAAAGGATAAGTGACAATTGTCTTTTATTTCAGATTTGAGATATTGTCTATCATATAGAAATGATTTTTATGTGTCATATAGTTATCACCGAAAGTGAAAACTTGCACGCGTTTGTAATACAAATTAGTTTGTAGTGCTTCTGTTTATATTATAAAATGTCAATGTGTGATTTATAAATACAAAATTTGACATTTTTAGATAGATGACTAAAGTTGCCACATATATTTTAGTAGCACTAGTTAGTTTACCAATGTATGGTGGATTTTGGTAGCACATCTATTTAACAGTATCTCATCTTGCTGTCTTGGCATTTTACAGTGCAAGTCGTCTACAGCGCCTTCGTCTTGCTTGTTGCTATAGCGTAACGGGTGAGGAATTTTGTGAAGCTGTTAAAAAGCTTCCTCAATTAGAGGAACTTGATATATCACTCAGCAACCTATCTCATTGCTCTTTTGAAGCCATTGGCCGATGCTGCCCTCGATTGAAAACCTTTAAATTCAACATTCAAGCATACAAATATCCACGCATTGAAGATGACAATGATGCATTTGCTATTGCGCAAACCATGCCTGGGTTACGCCATCTCCAGCTTTTTGGAAACAAGATGACTAATGATGGCTTGCTTGCTATTCTTGATGGCTGTCTTCACCTTGAATCTCTTGACATACGCCAATGTTTCAACGTTAATTTTAATTTGGTAGCAAGTTTGGGGAAGAGATGTATGGAACAAGTGAAGTATTTACGGCTTCCATATGATGCCACTGATGATTATCCATTTCAAGCGGCATTTGATTATGGTTCACCCGCTGAAGACCCAGATTGGTGCGTGGACCAAGATTTTTTGTCTGACGGTGATTATGAGTATTATGAGGTATTATGAATTCTCATGTGGGATTGATTTTTTTGTGATAACCATTATTACTTTTGACAAATTTGAAACATTTCAGCATAGGAGAAATGTGTTGTGAATGTCTTAGTAACAACTCCTCGTTATTTCTTTGTAACGTTGGGATACAAAGAAAGTCTGGAACGACCCAACATTGCATGTTTGAATGAATTTATTTGGTACGACAGTCTTTTTCATTGACAGATTGCGGTTGATAATCATCTAGTACCTTTTTATTTGCAACTTGTGTTTATCTGATAAATAAATGTAAGAAGCAATTTACTTAGAGATGTTTGAAAATATGAACCAAAAGTACATAGAAATTAGATTTGTGTTGGACATTTGCGTTTGAACCAAAGGTTCTGTCTAGCCATGATCACATTATAAAAATGCATACAAATTAGATTTGTGTTCTCATTATATATTGTTGTAGTTTGTTATAGTTTATTGGTAATTGTAAACATTGAAGGAACTAATTGGAAGGGTATAATTATAAGAATAAAATGATCAGACAAGTCAAAATTCTCTATCACCCTTTAATAGTATTAGAGATATGCTACAAACAAATGCTCAAACAGTCGCCACTCAATACACGCTTGTGTATGTTGCTACGTCTTAAATCTTTTCTTAACCTATTACCTGCTAATTGGTTGAACAAGTTTTTCTATTTTTTATTTTCTTATTTCATTTTTGTCACAACTTCAGAGAACTTCCAGAAACCTTGTTCCTTAGCCATCACCGTACACCTGATACATGAAATCAAACTTAGTATCCGGAAATGAAGACAAACATTAATCCCAGTTATCTCCGCCTCGAAATCTATTGAAATTCGAATCACCACCACTGGAACCTCCACCTCTGCTTCAAAAAATATTGTCACCGCCATCACTATAGAATAACCCCTCACGTCCAGAATTTTCTCCCAACAACTTACATCTTGATCGCCGTTTTTTCCGGCCAAGCATGTGACGTGGTATTCTGAGTGTATCGGGCATCATAGATGGCGGTGCAATCGCATCACAAGGGTGAATCATCGTCGAAATCTGATCATTACATGAATCAGTGATGGAAAATTGATAAGAATAAAGGAGGGCTTAATGTTAGGCATTTAAAGAAAATTAATTCAGTGTTACTTGGTAAATGGTGTTGGAGATTAATGGTGGATGGAAAAGGGTTGTGCTATATGGTTTTGGATATAAAAATATATATTATTTTGATGGAGGTATGACCATAGGTAGGGGTAATTTGTGCTTTATTTGGTGGAAGAAAAAGAAAATTATGTCTGTTATGGGTGGGGGAGTGCTTTGGGAAGGAGTGTTGGTTTAAGGATAATTTGGTGTGTGTAGTGAGAAATGGTGAAAATACTCTATTTCAGAGACATTTGTGTTGGAGGGTGGTTCTCTTAGGGAAGATTTTTCACGGTTTTAGTGTTTCTAATGTTTAAAATATCATTGTTGCGAATAGGTTTAGATTAGGGGAGTGGGTTATAATTGGGGGAGAAGATTATTTGTTTGTTTGTGAAGAAGAAAATCTTTTGGAATGTATGTATTGTCTTAGAAATCGTGGTTGAGTCTAACACAATTTTATAAAATCGGTTTGTAAGGTGAGGATTGTCCCCACTTATAAACACATTGTCAGGTTATCTCCAATCTGATTTGAGACTCTTGACACATTGTTTGTTAATGTGATTTTGTAGGATAATTTAATTAAAAAATGGATCCGGAAGTCTGAGCAATTTGGACATTACTCAATTAAAGGATAACATAGTGAGAGGTTTGCATTGTTGTGTATATGGTGTTTCTAATGTTAAAAATATTATTTTTTCGGAGAAGTTTAGATTGGACAAGGGGGTTAGAGTTAAAGGAGAAGATTATTTGAAGAAGCAAGTCTTTATAAATTTGGACATTGGTCAATCAAATGAATGTACTAGTTATTACTTATTATCTAAAGATTTTTCAAGCTGCAGAGATTGATCTTATTAATAGCAAAGACATTTTGTGGAACAAATTGGTGCCATTAAAAGTTTTTGTCTTTGCCTAGAAGTTGTTGCAAAATCGACCTCTAACGAAAGACAATATGTTTAAGTATGGTGGCTTATCCTTTAGTGGTTGTGTATTCAAAGTACTTTATCAAATACTCCTCAAATCAACCTTCACAAATTTTGTGGTTCAACTTTGAATGTAAAATAACTAAATATTTTCTTCCAATTGATTTGATTGGTGCGCCCTTAATCTATTTAAAAAGAGTGTAACAGATGTATTTTTCATCAAAAAAAGTCTTGTTAACGAATATCGTTGATAAAGTGAAAAATACTTACTTGATAATGGATAAAGATAAAATCTAAAGCTTTTAGGTATAACTTAAATCATTAATTGTTGTTGTCACTTTTACGTAACTGTGTATTCATTTGGTTATCTTGGCACACCTTGAATCGCCATGCATAACGAGTCAAAAAGAGGAAAGGAAGGTTAGCATGTCACACTTGCTTTCATTATTTATTTAAATAATTGTATGCCTTTTATATTTTTTTAAAAGAAAATTATATATCAATCCACCAATCCTGACGAGGTGTGGAGAGACATACGACCCTCTTTCTTAATTTCAACCCACCTTATTTTTTTGTTGTTTCATGGCGAGGCAGAGCATAGGAATATGGGTTTGTTTATTATGCCACTCCTATTAGGTAATTTGGGTTAACTTCTAGTATATTATTAATTCTCCTCGTTTAGAATCATGCATGCATTATGCCCTTTGCCCTGACATTTGAAACATTTAACATAGTTATTATCTTAGAAACTCTTCACTAGGTATTTCTTCTTCCTCTTCAAACTACGCATCATACCTCTTACCATATTTTTTATTTACTTTATATTGCATAGTTTTCTTAGGCTTTATCTGCAAGTTTGAAGGGAAATAGATGAGCGTTTTGGAAAAAAATTAACAAGCAAATGAAAAAAAAATAGAGAACATTGGAAATGGAGGGTTTCAGGGGTTCATTTTTCTTCATACTACAAAAATCTCTTTATTTGAAGGAATTCAAAAATTGTATTGAAGGAAGGGTTTAAAAAGTTTTAGAGAGTTTATATGAATTCTTCAAATTTAATTTATGTTGTTATCATATAGTTGAAATAAAAAATATATTAATCATAAACATTTTAATATTTATATTTATATAAATATTAATTAAAAAATATAGTTAAAATAAGTTATGTAAATAATACACATTATAAAACTATAACATATATTTTTTAATAGAGGGAGTAGTTATTAGTCGATACGTCATCTATTTTTTTTTTGTTACATTTATACCTCACTTAACTTTCAAGTTTAACAAATGTAATATTCACTGTGTGATTATTTTATCCAATGGTAAATTTAAATTTGAATCTCAACGACTAAAAGGCAAGTGTTTGTACAAATTTGATTAAATCTCAACTACTAAAAGGCAAGCGTTTGTACAAATTTGATGATTGACTAATGAGTATAATATGAAGAAACCCACGATAAACTAAACAAAAAATATGTACTTGTCATTAATAGAAGTCGTAAGGTGTGACGCATGACAGTATTAATAAAGTTAGTTTATAGTGCACCGAAAGAGACATATGATATGATAGAATGGACTCCGTCCTAGCAATTAAGGTGTTGGTATCTTTCATTCACACCTTTAAATTCCAATTTTTCCTTCATTTTCATTTTCATTTCCTTTAGGTACTTTACTACATTACAAAACACATTCACATTCACATTCACATTCACATGTATGCTTGTGACTGAATCTAATCTCATTCCAAATTTTCCACTCGTTCTTTTCTCTACCACACTTCACTTCAACAGTATTATAATAAATAATAATAAAGATATTATCCTCCAATTCTCTTTTGTCTTCTTTGTCCCCAAACTTTTCTCTACTTTTTCTTTTTCTCGTTTCAGAACTTTTTTCGCTTCAGTTCTCTCATCAGGTATCTCTCTCTTCTTTCTTTTCACTTCTCATTCGTCCCTTCTCCTCGGGATTCTCGCCTTTCGTTCAATTTTTCCTTTCTATCCGCATATATGAATTTAGCTTTTTCAATTTTACTTTAATTTTCACTTTGTTGCTTTCTGTTGATTTTGTTAATCTTAATCGTCTATTTAGCTCAAAGAATCTTCACTAAACTGTGAACTAATGATTTTCAGCTCAAGTAAGTGAAACCTGCAACTGAATTTTATTTTAGGTTCATAAAATCAAATCAAGCGAATTAGAATTGTATAAGTAAAGTATGTTTGTGTTTGCAACGGTGTAATTTTTTTTTTTTCCATCTCTTTATTTTGATAGTAGTTTGTTAAAGTTAGTTATGTGATGAAACAGATGTAGTTTATAATTTTTAATATATATTAAAAATTTAGGTCAAAAAAGTAGTAGAAAGTATGAAGTAGTGATGCAGAGCCACTGACACTGACACGTCGACACCAATGATATTTTGATAAAATGAATTAATTGGACGTAATTACAACGGATACTGGTCACGCCTTTTATCAGAGGTAGAAATGATTTTTGTTAGTTGTCATAGGAAATAGTGGTAATTCAGGCAGTCAAATATTTTCTTCTAGATGTTTGATTTTCTTCGAGTAGTGAAATGCGAATACTTGATTTTATTATTTTTCTATTCATTTGAGGATAATATATGATGAAGAGACAAGAAATTATGGATGCTTATTTTTACTGTTATTGTTGTTAGGATCATTATTTGAAGAGGAGAGAGGGGATAATTTCGTGCTGATGTGTGGTATTTGAACTTGAATTGTTTCTTCACCAAAGCAGTTTGATAAAAATGGCTTTCGATCCGTTGGTTTGGTATTGTCAGCCGGTTGAAAATGGAGTGTGGACAAGAACAGTTCAGAATGCTTTTGGTGCTTACACTCCTTGTGCGGTCGACTCTTTGGTGATTGGTATTTCTCATTTGGTGATTCTAGGATTGTGCATCTATCGTATATGGTTGATTCAAAAGGATTTTAGCATCAAGAGGTTTCGTTTAAGGTCAAATGTCTACAATTATGTTCTTGGGATTTTGGCTGCATATTGTGTGGCAGAGCCTTTATACAGATTGATTATGGGAGTATCGGTTCTAAATTTAGACGGGCAGTCTCAACTTGCTCCGTTTGAGGTGCGCCATGATTCTGACCACTGCACTTATGATTTGGTTTCCTTTATCTTATTAATGTTTCATTTAATTGAAATTTAAAAGTGCTTATTTGTTTAAGCTGCTGTAAGCTTATCATTTTTGCACACCATACCTTTTATTTCTTCTGGTTGGACATTAAACCTGCAGTATCATCTATTGGCAGATAACATCGCTGATTATTGAGGCTATTGCTTGGTGCTCCATGCTGGTTTTGCTTGGGATTGAAACTAAAGTCTACATCTATGAATTCCGATGGTTTGTCCGATTTGGTTTGATTTATGCTGCTGTAGGGGGTGCTGTTTTGTTCAATTTCATCATTTCTGTCCAGGAACTTTATAGCAGGTTTGGCCATATCACATTTGTTATGTTATGTGGCTTGCTGGCAATAATGGTGCAATGCACATTATCTATTGAAATATCATAAAATCGGTTATTAGAGAGATGAATCCGGGGAGTACAAAAATGGAACACACAATATCATCTTTAGAAAAGCTGAAAGAAGATGACAAACAAGCTGATCAATTTGCATATCTGTTAGTGAGACTCCTTTTATGGGTCAAAAGGCCGAACACCAGGGATGCTATCAAAAGGATCCTATATCACAACACATCTAAGAAAATAATATGCATCTGTGACATATCATCAATCCCTAAATAATATACT
>Ga0209282_1001800_pt1 | contig 12026 bp, 3 predicted proteins | sample Mtrugardesep15_FD_187529 | JGI IMG/M metagenome (GOLD analysis project Ga0209282, IMG submission 187529) | Root nodule microbial communities of legume samples collected from California, USA - M. trunc garden sep15 (SPAdes) (version 2) | ecosystem: Host-associated > Plants > Roots > Nodule...
ATAATGATTGTAAATATATAATTACAACCTTGCCCTCCTGTTTTGAAACCACACCTCCACTTGTCTCGTCCGAAGATTCAGCTTGCCTGCCAATTCTTGCTTTTGCTTCTGATCATATGTCAAAGGAAAATGTGAAATCAAACCAATTCATGAATTATAAATAACTAATTATTATTTTTCCCTACTAATTACAAGTTTTGAATTTAGTCCATACAAATTCTTTATTCAATTTAACTATTTTGCTTTACAAGGACTTAATACATGGACCAACTGCACTCATTTTTTTGTAAAAATTAATAAAACATAGGACTAAAATTGAATAATATTTTTGAAGGGACTAAATTAAAAAGTATTTGTTTTATAGAGGTTAAAAACATATTTAATTCCTCTAAAAAAATAATATCTGTGTCAAAAAAACATATTTAATTATGCTCACTAATTATAACCAATGAATTTGCTCAAATAAATTCTAACCTAGTAATTAGTTAATTTAACGAGGAATTTGAAAATATATACCGGATTGAGAGTAGAATGATCTTTGAAGGTGTCTTCCAAGACTGCGGATTGTTCTTTGGTAAGCCTAAGTTTCTTCCTAGTGGAGCTATCATTTACATCATCAACATCAACAAATGAATTCTTCTCTGGCTCATCATTTCTCTCCCTCTTGATGCTATTAGAGGAGTTGGAAAATGAAGACATCACGCTAGTAGAATTAGAGGCACGTTGATGCAAATTACACATAAACTCGTTTGATTCTGTCTTTATTGTAGTAGCTACTTGATGATTATTTGTCTCATCAATATTATCAGCAGGTGATCCAACTCCTAACGAAAGAGAATATGGGTATGCCTTATTACATGGATCCTCCTCTTCCTCCTTAATCTTCTTGCTTTGTTTATGTCTTTGTTCATGGAGGCCAAGACCAAGACCAAGACCAAGAGAAATATCAAAATTCATGGTGTTCATGAGAATGTTTGAATATTTATATATTTGACGCATGTATTGCTTGTGCTCTTATGTAAATCATCATATATATAATGAGCAAAAAGAGGGTGCGATTATGCGAGTGTGGTAGATGACCAAAGAATATGGAGGATGAATATAATTTATGATTGGGTGGGGACTCCTTTATCTATTTATTAAGCAACAATTTTGGAATAATTGCCATGATTAATGCAATACATATTCTAGATTTTGTTTTTTGGTGGTGAATACATATTCTAGAATGTAACATTTATATTATTTATTTATTTATTTTTATAAATCGGTCATGAATAGACTAATAATTTAATTAGTTAGTTTTTTTTAGTTAGTTAAAATATAAAGTCTGAATATTCTTTTCAAACTCCTTCCACTATGTAACCAAAAAAAAAACTCCTTCCACTATAATAAATTAATTAGAATTTTATTAACATTGATGCTTCTTTGAAAAAAATAACATTAATGCTATCATCGATCTGTAAAATCATATTTCTTTCTATTTTGTTGAAATCATAGAAAATAGGAGATATAGCATCCTATAAAAAAATATTCCTATACTCGAATATTTAAAATCTCATCTCTCTTTTGACAAACAGGTTGACCACTATAAACTCTCTTTCTTCTTCCCCAATCTATATAAATATTATACCTATTCTTGAATATTGTTAAAAATACGTTTTTTTATTTGTTGTATCAAAAAGGAAAGAAAGTATATATCATGCAACATTATAAAAAATTTCTCCCCAAAAAATAAACTCATAAGTTGATTTGATATGTTTAAATTATCATTACTTTTACCTTAAAATTTTGACTTCTTACATTTAAAGAATATATATTTAATTCATCTCATGGCAAAAAAATAATTTAAAAGTTTTAAGATAATTAAACAAACTAGGTCTTAACATAAATCAAAACTGCGTTCAATTTTTTTGTAGAGACTAAAAAAACAATAAAAACCAAGTGAAGATTAAACTTACACAATACGATAAAAAATATATTTAACCATACATGAATCCACAATACAAGGTGGAATATGATTGAAAAGTTTGGAGACTAACTATAGATAATCTCATTCTTATAGAAAAATGAACTACATAATGCGCACTTGTCTTCTAACTAAACTTATACTAAAGTTTGCGGGACAAATTCAAAATATCACAGCAAGCTTTAACAATAAAACTACCGATGACGATGAGTGTCTTTTCCCGGACTTGGTCAACCATCACCTTTGAATCCACTTTGAAACTTGAATGTTACATTTTCAACACCAAGCCTTCTAAAAATATATTCAATCGTTCAATCAAAGCATGTTAATTGTGGCACCATTTGATTCACAAAAATAATTAGAAGCGCTTGAAGAAGAAAAACATACGTTGGTGGTTTGAGTTGAGAGGCACCCATCAAGAAAGCAATGACAAGTGAAAAACGAAAGCAACATCCTCTGGGAAACATGTTTCTTAAGCTTTCAAAACAAATAATTTATCCATGTTTTTATTCACTCTTAATCTTTGCATCAAGAGTACATCTAGAACCGTCATCATGAATTCTACTTTTCTTTTTAGATGATGTGTTTTGGTGCTTAGCCACTTAATTTGTTGTATTTGGGAACCAAATACACTAATTAGTAGTATATGTTTACCAAACTCATTTGTTTAATTATTTGCATTTTCCATCAATCGCAAGTTGCTTGAGATCAAAGTCAACTTTGGATCAGTGATTTGTTTTGATTTCTCAAGGATCAGAAAGAGACAGCCACTATATATAATTTGGAGAACTAGAAACTCCGCATTAACCATTTGGTAAGAATTTCAATGTTACAAATTAGTATATATGATATTGATAATCAATGAAAAGTTGAAAGAATGGGTTAAAAAAACATACCAGTTGGTAGGACATAATTCAATTAGAAGAATCATGATTGAGCAATTGAAATTGAAGTGACGAGTAACACTAAACTATCTGAACTTATTCCCTTTTAACTGTTGTGTAGAATTTATTAAAACTTTATAAAATTGGTTTTCTAAGATTTTTAGGACGTTTCAAACAGTAACTAATTAGGTGAACTAAGGATTTTCTATCATTAGTATATTAATATAATCTCTAAACAGACAACCTTCTTTGCCCGATTAGACAGATATTGACTTCAGGGAAAAACATTATTTCAACCAAATTATGAATAATTGGAATACAGTGTCTTGCTGGTAGTAACTGAGTACTACAACTATTAGGTTTTGTAATATTCTGGGTAACTCATACTTGCAAAGTCAATGTAAAAGGTGGAAGTTCTTTTATAAGTTCTTGTGGCTTGTATCTTTTTTACTTACGACGGTTTTTTCTAATAAGAACAAACAAAACCTCTTTATCAAATAGTGATTGAGTTCAATTTTTTATTTTTTATTTCTTTAAATTTCATCACACAATATCTCTATTTCATATACTTCTACATAAATGATTCAAAATAATTTAAATTTCATATTCCACTTCATTTATATGATTCAAAATAATTTATTCAATTTTAACACACTTACATCCTATCCAAGAAACATAGCGCAACACACAACTCCATGCGTATGCGCACGTGTGTCCTACTAGTTATAAAAAAAAAAGATGTTAGAAAGCGTTTTATCAAAATGTCACCTACAATAATATGAGTTGATCTAATTCGACTTTAATTTGGGACTTTAATTCGACAATAATATGAGGGGTTGCCCTCAATTTTAGCTCCTCAAATTTTGAACGTTGAAATTGAGGAGCTGCCCTCGTCACAACAACAAACTCCTCAAGATAGGGTGAGAAGGCAACGACCACCCAATAGCTTCGTAAAGTGTAATGTTGACGCTTCATTCTCTGAGCACTACAATAGAGTGGGGTATTGGAACGTGTTTAAGAGATGAATTTGGTATGTTTATAGGAGCTAAAATTATATGGCTGCAACCGATTATGTCAGTTGACATAGAAGAAGCATTAGGATTACTAGCAGCTATAGAATGGGTAAGAGAATTGGAGTTCAAGAAAATTATTTTCTGTTTAGATTCAAAAGGAGTAGTAGACTCATTGAACTCACAGGTTCGAGATAACACAGAGCTTGGTTCCATCTTAGCTAGATGTAGAGTAAATTTATCTAGTATTTGTAACAACTCTTATGTCGAGTTTTCTAGGAGAGAGGCTAATATGGTTGCCCATGAACTTGCAAAGACGGCCATATATAATGTCAGTTCTCATCTTTATTTTAACATACCTGATTGTATTGATCCTTTGATTTTTAATAAAATGAATTAGTACCTTTTCGTCAAAAAAAAAACTGCATAAGCCGACTGCCCATGAATGCAGTAGCCATATGTCTTAAATATTTTTTTCTCTTACATACGATAGTTTAAATTTGAATGATGGATGTCCTATGCGTGACATTGATGCTGATTCTAAAATTAAATTTCATATTCTTCTAGACATCTTGTTCCCAGTCGCTAGCTAGCCAGCAAGTTGGTGAAGAAAGTAAAAGGCATGTACATATTGATTCCTTTTATTTCATTGTTTCTCATAGATGGCAATAGATAAGTGGTACAACGTTGACAAGGGCAAGACAAGGAGTAGGTGGACTAACCAATAATTTGGCATGATTGGGTATTTGATTCTATAGGAAGATTATGATGATGACTAAGATTCGTAGAAGTTGGAAATGTTTTACCTGAAGCTTAAAAAGCAACCGCAACACTACAAAAACACCGTAACTTCAAAATGATAACCGACAACCGCAACTCCAAATAACAACGCAACCACCGCAACTTCAAAATAACGACGAACCAGTTTCTGCAAAACAAACTAGAAAGTAAACCTGCAAAATTGAATGCGTTAGTATTAACTGAGGCGTCACGAAGACTGTCCTTGGAATTTATCCGCTTCAATGTGTGCAAACTCCCCAAGATACAACAGGTCCTTCTCCTAGTGATGGAGGTAACATAACAGCAAGAACTTTAAGTTTATCAGGTAGTTTATCTAGGAATTAGAAATTGGAGGAGAAGAAAACAAAATTGTGAATTATGCGTGTGGCTTTATAATTTTGTTGCTATGAGAAAGAAGAATAAAGCTTAATTTTTCTATGTTTTTTGTTCAGGTCAGAATGTATATTATATAGCAACAAAATTGACTTAGTCTTGCAAAAATAAAGCTACAATAATAGCTAACAAATTTTGAACGTTGGGAATGAAAAAGTAACTGTTGTAAACAAGTTAAATGTGTTAGTTAATTGCATTAACTTTTGAAATAAAATAAATAAATATACAACAGGCAATGATGGAAGTGATGAAGGTAGAGACAAAGTGTTGAAGATAAGGCAATTTTCGATTTCAGATTCTCTGGAAGTGATGAAGGTAGAGACAAAGTGTTGAAGATAAGGCAATTTTCGATTTCATATTCTCTTGTGTCGTGACTTCCACGTATGTACACAGTACAAAGATGACTATTGGATTGAGAAAAGATTGGCTATCTTTCACGCTCCATATTATCTCAATTCAATGGTCATCAATACACTAACTATTTTAGTGTATTGAAACAAAAGTTTCATATCAAGGTTCTGACATATTGTCCGTTTTAAATTCAACGTGAGCCTTTACGATTTTATTCAAAAATGTTTCGTTGGTGAATATTATATATAAACTAATCTTAACCTCAATTTTTAAACAATGTTGGTATATTTTGGAGCACCAGAACATTTATTATTGGTGAGAATCCGAATTAGTAATTTGTATATATGTTCCGGCCTTTAAGGCCAGTCCACTAGTGGGAATTTGAGTTTATGCTCTCTGTTAGGCTTTTCCAAGTCCACTCTTTTTCTTTTCTTCTTTACCAATAGTACATGCATGTCAACAAAGCCACCACTTTTGTCTGCATTTAGAATTATAGATAGGCTTGATTTTGATTGTAATATACGTAACCATTTTGATGTACTATTGAATATTGATCATCAGCTAGTATCTAGTTCCTTCTTCTTTGGACTCATTCCCTGATTCGCTCATTGAGTAACACTAACACAGGGACAAGTCAATGCCACAAGGAAGTACAAGTAGGAACCAACGTGTCTTGACTCCAATTTTCATATAGGGACGTGATTTTTTTATTCCTTTTTTAGGGAATAAGTGCATGATTTATGTTAAGAAAGAACAAAAAACACGTTATATATATTCTACTACATTGGGTTAAAATAAGTTTTTCGTCCTTAAAATTGCAATGAATTTTGATTTGAAACATTCAAAATAAAAATGGGATATTATCATCTTTGTAAAATATTTTGTTTTGTTCTTTTGTCCTTAATAATTAGTTTATATTCATATTAATGTCTAGATTGTAATCATTTTATGTATAAGATGTGTCCGAGTTAGGTCAATATATTATGTCCATGGCTTGGATAATTCAACTCATGTATGTCCATCTTATGTTCAAATAATATCAAGGACATGTCCAAATTATGTCTATTAGAGACTAAAAAATGAAACTGAATTTCGGATAGACGAAAATATCTCTTTTTTTTTTTTACTAAAATCAAAATTATTTATATTTTTAATGACAACAAACTTATTTAATCATTGTTCATATATCAATCATATGGAATTAAAAAAAATATAACATGTAACACTTAACTCATATATTGAAAAATATCACAGTTGTGTGTGTTAATTTGATGTCGTATTTGATATTTCGTCTATGAACAAAACAAAATTAAGAAGAATATATTAGAAATTTTTGGCTCTATGCTGAGATTATATTTAACGTCATTAATCATCGTGGTGTGGTTCTAAGAACAATCTTAATCCCGGCGTAAAATCATATACATGTGGTCCCTGAGCCGGTAAGTTTGCATGTGGGTTTCAACGATTCACACAAGCTTTGTTGGTTTTAAAAAGTCTATTACTTTCCTTAAAAAAAAAAAAAGTCTATTACTATTTACTACAATAGTCTATTATCATCTTCTTTTTTTGGGCAAATAGTCTATCTTTTTTTTGTTGTTACAATAGTCTATTATCATCTATTAACAAATAAATTGGAGAAAATTTAAAAATAAAATTGTTTTTAGCAAAATGCAAACGACACCCAGGTTGTCTTTGGTCTATTTTAGTATCTCTTCTCGTTTGTGACCAGAAACATGTGGCATCATGTTCTTTCAAACTACTAAGAAAAAACCAATAGTAGAAACTAATGTGAAAGGGTTAATGGACCCCACTTTTAAATATAACACAGTATTCTTTAGGACAATTAAATAGCCATCAAAATTGATAGATTTTTTTTTATGGAATCATAATTGATAGATAAAATCACTCGTTTTTAATTGTTTTTTAATATTAATTTAGCTAGTTTAAAATATATTTTTTTGAAGGAAGCTAGTTTAAAATATGAATCGTCATACTTCAGTCTGCGTTTAAAATCCAATTTTTTGTCCAATTTTTTTTTTTGAAAGAAGCTAGTTTAAAATATGAATTGTTCAATCTTACTACAACTTTCTATTATGACTTAGGCTAATGGGAAAATCTTAACCAAAAACTAATGCACCACGGGGAAGAATTAATGACCAAAGAATATCCAGGGGAATTAATTAATATTCTTCTTTGTATTTTTCGCTTGGTTTTTTAGGCATTAATAGAATCTTTACTAATATATTTAATTATTTATAGTCGATATTCTTTGGTGAATGAATATATAGATGTTCTAATTGTAGTTTAACATGTTAAGGGCTTAAAGCATAAGTAGTGGGCTAGTGGCTACTGATTTGGACTTCAATCCTTATACCGACGGTTGGAAAAATCCGTTGCCTTGTAATTATTTTTTCTTGCTAGGTCCTTTAAAGGACATTCCGACTTTGTAATTATGTGACTTTTGGTGGTGCTTCCTCTTTGCACATCTTATATGATTGGAAGCACTTTTCATTATAATATATATATCATTTTGATTTCTTAAAAAAGATACCCATTGAATCTCATCAAAATAATCTCAAGTTTATGTATTTTTTAAGGGTTTTCTATAATGTGCAAATTTAGACATGTTAAGAAGTTTAAAATAGTAACTTTACATTGAAACTTATACTCCCTTCGTCTCACAATTAATGTCTCTTTGACATTTTTTTTCTCAAAATAATTGTCACTTTACAATACCAATACAACATTTATTATTTTTATCCCACTATTATACCCTTATTTATTAAACTAGTATGGACACCCGTGCCAAACACGGGCTAGAATTTTGTCATATTTGAGGGAGAGAATATTGAGATGTATCAATATTAGTTAACAAAAATCTTATATGTAAGTCTTTAATGAGTCTAATATTTTGGTAGCATAGTTTCCTAATATTTTTTATAGCATAATTACCTATTTTAAATTGAGTAGCATTTTTTTTAATGACTCTTAAGGATAAAAGACACACTCCTTTTTCTCTCTTTTATCATTTCTATCAAGTTCAAATTTATTTGTCATCTTCTTTCCATTTCTAATTTACTTTATCTCTTATCATTAAAGAATGAAACAAACATCCCTCTTTGAAATCACCGTCACCCATATTTTTTTACCATGTTGTGCCTCTCAACTTATGTTGCTATCTCACCAGATCATACACATATGGAGTCTCACATTTAAGGAATATAAGTTTATGTGTCCTGTGTGAGTTAAACTTCTATATTGGCTGCAATAGTATATATTGAGTAACATATAAGCGAGATAAAAAAAATATAACGTCTTAAGATTTTAGGCGAAGACGTGGTGTCAATCTCACTTGTAGGGTCTCTCTTAGTCAAATGTGATGGTCCAACCTATTGTAGGCTCTCTCTAAACTTCGAACATTACGATGAACTATTTTTTAGTTTTTGGTTTTTGATTTGCTTAAATTTTTATATCAAATATAAATTTTTGGATGTCGTTTGCTTTCACGCATTTTTTTTATCCAACCAATATCATATAAAATACCTTCACATTTTGATCTTTGGTTGAATTTGTGAATGAAAAAATATACATGTGTTATGATGAGCATAAAAAGTACATGATTATTTTACATTTTAAAATAATGTGGTTTTTTTTTAACTGAGTCTATTTTAACTTACCTATAAAATTATCAATAACTCACTCTATTTTCAATACTTCTATGGACAAAACACTTTTTTTCTTTCACCTATCATTTCTTTCATGTTCAAATTTCTTTTTCATATTCTTATTTTTTTTCTTTCTAAATTTATTTCTCTCATTTCATGAAAGATAGGAACATAAACTTGCCTCCGTGAAAACATCATCATCAATCCATCTTTTTAACCACGGTGTGCTTCCTTTTAAGCTAATTTGATCGTCAACAAATCACAGACGTATAAAGTTTCAAAGTTAAGGGATATATTTTAATGTGTCAATTATGACTTAAAGTTCTACATTGGATGACAAAGTAGATGTTTAGAAACATATAAGTAAGATGACCAATACACCTAATGTCTTAAGGTCTTGAATGATGATGTGATGTCATTCACAATTTTGTGGTGCTCTTAACCTAATGTCATGATCCAACACATCGTGGACTCTCTCATAATTCTAAATATTACATTAACTGTTTCATTAGTTAGGATGTCAAATGTTTAATTTTTATGTTAAATTTAAGTTTTTGGTTGTTGTTTGCTTTCATGCAATATTTTTTAATCAGTCTCTAACTTATCAAATTTCTTCGCCTTTAGTCTTTGGTGAAATTTAACCATAAAAAAACATTGATAGATTATGCTAAGTTGAGAAAATATGTGCTTAGTAGACAACTTTAAATGTTGTTGCATTTTTTAATCGAGTCTAATTTTTTTTTTAAATTAATCGCACAAAATCTTCAACTCCTTCAAAAATTCCATAAAATCATCTATGAATCACTCAATTCTTTATAATCTCATTGATAAAACACACAATTCTTATTTTTTACCAGTATCATTTCTCTCACTCTCAAATTTCCTTTTCATCTTCTTTCTGTTTTTAATTTCCTTTATCTTTTCTCATGAAATAAAGGAACAAAAACATCCCTTCATTAAGTTACCACCAATCGACCTTTTTCACCATGACGTACTTTGGTTTGACCTTATTTGTCTATGTCACGTATTTATAGACAGGAGAATCACACACTTGTGGAAGAGATGCTAAGGTTAAAGTTCTACAATGGATGGTAAAGTAGATGTTGAATAAGTTATAAGTGAGATGAGTCATATACATATGCCTAAAGAATTTGGAAGAAAATATGGTGTCAATATCATTTGTGTTGTGTCTTTTATCCCAACGCAATGATACAACCCAACGTAGGTTCTTTGAATTTCCAACATTATGATGTTTTGTTTTGCTAGTTTTTGGGTGTCATTTGATCAATATTTTTATTTTAAATTTTAGATTTTGGAAATCGTTCACTTTCGTACAATTTTTTTTTCAAGGCGGTAAATTTTTTATTTAACCTTTATTATTTTAACATCCTTTAATTTTAGTCGTTGGTGGGATCTAACAAATGAAAAACGTAGATGTGTTATGCTGAGTTGAAAAATGCATGTTTATTAAGCATTTTAAATTGATGTGACATGTTTGAATGAGTCTAATGTTTCTCGTAACATAATTACTTAGTAATATTCGACTCCTTAAACAAATTCATAAAATTATCATCAACTCACTCTTTTTCCTTGTCATCTCTCTCAAGTTCGAATTACTTTTTCATAATCTCTATTTTTCTAATTACTCCCTCCGTTTCATATTAGATGTCATGTTTGAGTTTTACACGATTATTAAAAAAAGATTAATAGTGTTTATTTTAATGATAAAATGTGTATCATTTACTAAAAGACCGTTGTTAATTATAGTTAGTGAAATAGTTATGGATGATAATAAGGATATGTTAGTGATAAAGAAAAATAAATGTTGTATTGACATTATAAAATAGACAAATAATTTGAGACAAAAAAAAAAAAAAAGGAAAGTGGACACCTGATTTGAGATAGAGGGAGTAACTTTCTCTTTTCTCATAAAAGAAAAGAGAAAAAAACATTCATCTATCAAACTGCCGCAACCCCACATTTTTTACCATCTTGTGCCTCTGACCTTATTTGACTATTTATAATATCATACACATACAGAGTCTCACACTTAAGAGAGAAATGTTAATGTGTCATTTGTGAGTTATAATTCTACATTGACAGCAAGATTTGATATTTATGAACATATAAGTGAGATGTTTAATATATATATATATATATATATATATATATATATATATATATATATATATATATATGAGGAGGGATTCATTGACTTCAAGATTAACTCTATTGACTTACTCCAAATCTTATTCCTTAATTTTGTTTTAATCTAATGGTCAAAGTTAATTGATATTCATCTCACGTGATCTCTAAATTGTACTCTCCCATACTATTTCTCTACCATGCCTTTGCTTTGCTTTCTTCCATTGATGAAAAAAAAATCTAAACTTGCTCTCATGTATCGTTTCACTCAGAGCCTATCACTCATTACTATTAATGAATTCTAGTATTCACCTTTAAATGTGTTCTTTTGTTTTTTCCTAATTTCTCTCCATCGAGAAGGGGTAGTAGTCTAAATCATATTTCATTAAAGTAAACCTTGAATGTCTTGAAATCATCATATGTCTTTGATATTATATCAACAATAATTTTTTATTTGATCCGATTGAGGAGTGTGATATTGATTGAATCAGATTTCATTGATAAAAAATTGAATTAGATTTTTCATTATTCATAGAGCTAATATTGGATCGGATTGTAACGTGTGTCTTAAGCATTACTTTTACAAAATTATGAATAAATTATTCGTTCGCGATGATTTATGATTCTTTAAAATTGAATGAATACACATGTTTATAGGAATACACATGATTTATGATTCTTTAAAATTGAAAATGATCTATGATTCTTTAAAATTGAAATAATACAATCTGCATATAGTGTTTCTCACCCGTGCATTCTAATGGGTTGTTTAGAGAGAAGGTGTTGAAAAATATTACCATAGGAATTAGTTGTAATTATTCACATCCATTAC
>Ga0209282_1001801_pt1 | contig 12025 bp, 8 predicted proteins | sample Mtrugardesep15_FD_187529 | JGI IMG/M metagenome (GOLD analysis project Ga0209282, IMG submission 187529) | Root nodule microbial communities of legume samples collected from California, USA - M. trunc garden sep15 (SPAdes) (version 2) | ecosystem: Host-associated > Plants > Roots > Nodule...
AAAAAAAAAAAAAAATTAAATAAAACACTGATGTTACCCTAAATAATCTGGGAAGAAATATATTGATGGGCCGCTCTGCTAAGCCTGGTACATCGGCGTCAAGAATTTGGGGAACATCTTCACAAATCTGCAAGTGCGGTAAAATATTAAGTGTTTGAAGGTGTTTATAGAAACAAATAATATGGAATCTGAGGTATCATCTGCTGATACTGGAATTAGAATATTTCCAAACACTTAAAACACCAGTGCATGCAGCCTCTCTATCCATTTCAACTGTATATGTTATATTCGACTTTACCAAATTAGAGATCAAATATCAAGAACTTTAACTGCAGAAAAATTTCAACAAAGCATAAGATCTTCCATTCTGAAGCTACCTAGCTTTCTCCTCATTTCTGTTCTTGGGGATGAGGAAGGGAAACAATCATTAATAGGGGAACTAGAAGGAACTATAAGTCACCTTTTTTGTTTTTTTGCTTAATATTATACTTTTGGTCTGTTTAGTTTCATTGAAGTTCACTTTCGATCCCCTTAGTTCTAATTACAACAGTATCCTCCTTGCAGTTTCTAAAACCAATACAATTTAAGTCCTCTATCAGATTGACATCATAGCACAGTTTTTTGCAAAAGAGACATTGTTCTTCATAATTTCCAAGTCAGCAGAATTATAAGAAGGCAGTATCACATTAAATTTTATGCCATACAACCATAAAATTGACTGAAAGGGAGCCTTTGCACATCAATAGTTGTTTTTAAGTAGTAAATAAGTTACATCAGAAATTGACTGGAGAATACTATGGACCTTTTCCCATGCTTAAGTAAGGCATTAATTTGCTTTTCAGCTTCAGCTTCCTGAACAGACTATAACTCGTCCTGTTTTTCATGTATCCTAGCTAATGAAAGCAGAAGGAAAACATCCTGTTTAGCGAGTCCATCTACCAGAGTTGTAGATTGAGGCAGAGGAAGTGGTGCCCAACCAGCTATGTAAAAAAGGGATATTAACTGAGGGACAGACCAGATCGATCAAGTAAATATCAAGGGCAAGAATAAGCCAACAGACGAAGCCACATCTAGGATCTCCAAATTAGCTCAACTTTGAGGACAAGGTTGACGTATCCAAGAGAAATATTGTTACGAATAGAGAGGGTCCACAATTGAAATTTTATTCTGGAAGATAAATTAATTAGGACGCAAGGAGGAATCTTGGTCTACCGGTTAAGTGAGTTTGACTGTTATGACTGTTGGGAAGAGGATAGTTAATGACATCATAAGAGAATTCTTCTCTTGGCAGAGAATGCATTGATCCCTTTTGTATACATTCTTTTCAATTCTTTCTTTTCTCCCTCTCTACTCATGAAAACCTAATAGAAGCTCACTTGGCGTATGTAGACACTTCCATGCACCCATAGACGCACCAAATATTTGGAAATTGCTATATCATATATCTAAATCTTATTGATTACTCTTGTTGATGTGTGCTTATTTTACCATGACAGTAAATCACTAAATGTGTACCATCATCCTATGACCGTTCAATGTATGTGGGCAGAACATGTAGCATTGCTTTATAACACAACCCCCCTCTGATCTCTATAACAGTTCTGATTTCTGAGTACCACTACATAATGGATGTACTCTATTTTCTATGTAGGCACAAACTAATTTAATTTAACTACATCTATAATTTAAACATACTATACTGACTTTAAATTAAAATGAAGAACATACCTTGGATAATGCATCCATTGCACCTTCCATGTGATTTAAATCACTACTGTCCAAGCAACTTACAAGGGCTTGCAATAATTCGGGCCACTGTGCAACTCCTCCAGTTTGAACAACAACACTGATAATAGTTCCAGTTGTAGACCTTATGTGTTTATCTGCTGCACCGAGACAAGGCAGCAACTCTGATTTCACGTATTGTTGGTATTCAGGCTGCATTAAATTGAATACATTCCTCAGGTTATTCTTCAGATATAAACCTGCAGCCTGTCGAACCTCCACAGATACTCCCTGTTCAAACGAAAATTGCCAAAGCAGCATAGCGTCAGGGATTCCAAGACTCCGTTAGTTAAAACACTCAAATAACACTGTAACAGCAACATCACACTTGAAATATTTATGTAATTAAAACGTTAAATCAAACTCACAAGTCTCAAACAAAACAAGAACAGGAATTGCTTTGTGTAGTTCCAACATTGTGACCATAATCATAGAATCATTTTAAAGAAAAGTAGATTATACAGGATTCCAACAAAATATGATTTTGAGTATACTTGTAATCGATTTTCGGGATTTTAACTGCCATGCGTCAAACCATAAATGTCATGTGCCACAGCACGTTTTTTTTATTATTATAAACTAGCATTTAAGAGTTTATTGGCTAGACCATGTTTTACATCTCAAAATATATCATTACCAGTTTTATCAATTGCAGTTCACGAAAAAATAACAGTTTATTCAAATTCAACAAGGATACAGAATAATCTGAAATATCTGTTATTTGACAATACTTTGCACTAAATAACATAACATACACAAATCATTAGCAATTAGTTCAAATTCTACTACGCTATAATGGCTATTTGACAACACTGATCATTGCAACTTGCAGGCAACACTATCCAGGTTAAACTATATCATTCATTTCAATAATTTCAAAAACATTTGAGATATGCTTAAGCCGGTTAATGAAGAACTAAACTAACAGAAAAACAAAACAAAACAAAACAAAAGAGAGAGAATCAAAAACAGTGAATAAAACCGTTTAAACAACGCAACCTTATTGAAGCAACAATTTAAACATCATCTTCATCACTAAACTAAATTTGATTGAGTTGATAACAATTAAACAGTTAAATCTAAGAATAGAAGTAGAACAAGGCAAAATTAGGAAAGAAAAAATGAAGAATGAAGATACCTGAGCACGGGAGAAGATGAAGATGAGGTAATTGTTGAAGTCAGGAAGATTGGAATATTGTTGAATTTGGTTCCAAATCTGAGACTTATCAGCGGAAGAAGATGAATGAGAAATTTGTTGCTCCAATAAGGTGCAGATCTCCTTGAAGCCTTGCTCTTGAGGTTGCCACGATGGTGTCACCGCCGCCGCCATCGTTGCCGGAATTGAGGTTTTAGAGAGAGAAAGAAAGAAAGAGGTTTTAGAGCGAGAGAGAAGATGAAGAAAGAAACGCAAAAAAGAGTGAAAATACAAATAACTTTATAATCGTGCCAGCAAATAAACACAACAATAGTCACACTAGTACTAGGCTACTTCACTCTTTATCATTCAATTATCCAACATAACAAACAATGTAATGTTGTTATGTTATTATGTTCACGCCTTAGGTCTATGTTTGTTTTTAGGTTACCCCTTGCTGCTTTTGCTTGGTTGGCATGTTCCCCATAATTACATTTTTATGACTTGGCTAATCTTTTGTAATTATTCAAAAATCATATTATGCCCTACAAACCTATTTTAATGGTGGTGTTGGTTTTCGTAATTTGAGTATGATTTAGTAAGATTTTTTAAGAATGAAATTTATTTGGTAAATGATCTCTAATTCAGACAATTTTTGGGTTTGTATCGTTAGAGGTAAATATGATCGTAAAGATCAATTCTTTCTTTTTTAGGTTTTCCATAATAATAATTTTATTTGTATTATTAATGATAGTTGCACAATCCATTTTAAGATTGATCTTTGAATCATTGGTCAAGGTATTGAGGATCGCATTCTTTCTTTTGCGCCTCGTGGGGAATTGGAATTCTTGGTCATGCACTTCGCTTCCGACAACAATTGGAATCGAAACAGACTTCACCTCTTCTTGTCTTAATCTACTTATGATTGCATTGTTTGATGATTAGACCTCATGAAAATATAGGTTATCATTGTTGGACTCTATGACGTTCTTGATCATTTTACTTTCATCATCTCGAAGTGACATGACCCTCAAGGTCATAACATATTGCTGACAAATGATGAGGGACGACGTAAAAATACGAGTGCATATGACGACATAAAAATATGAATGCATATGCTACTTGTTCTTGTTGTAATACTTTGACGAAACCATTGCACCTGTCTTTCGTGGTTTGTGAGGATGTATGTGAATTTTGGAATCTTCTCATTGTCTAGAGGATCATTGGAAAAAATTATTCGCCTTTGCTCTCCGTGATTGACTCTATTGAAATCGAGCATTAGAGCTACTAATATTAATTGATTCGTCTTCTTTGAAATTATCATTTTCTTAAAACCCTAAACCTATTTGGGGAGTTGGTCTCAGCCACCCTATCATCAAATTATTTATTACCATTATTCGTGATACCTCCGAGTTGATTTCTATCCAGTTTGGTTTAGTGCGCTTAATGTAGCCTGAAAAACTTCTCAATCCTCATATTCCCTTTTAAAGCTTAATGTAGATGAATTTCATAACTCGACAGACCTCTTTTACTATTGTATGGGTCTAATTAGCGATACTTTGATCAATATATTGCTCAATTGAAACCTCTACTACTTCACCAGCTGAATTTTGTTGTATGTTTCACGGCCTTAGTCCCGATAAATGTCCCCAATCATTTCAGTCAGATGGTAAATATTGCCAATATTAACGACGAATTATTAATGTTAAATTGTGACAGTGATTGAAATTGAGGCACCGTCGTTTGAACCTCTTCAAAATCAACCCTTATTGCACCATCTGTAATGAACCGAATCAAATACGCATACTAATGACGTTTGGTTATGTTCTTAAGCTGGGGCCTACGGCACAAAAACTTGATCTCCTTATTATGTTTTTAGCAACAAAAATAAAAAAATCAAATGGGGTGTTAAAAATAAATTAATCATTAAGAAGCGATTCTTGTTATCACTGAGAGAGATCCAAAACACTTCTTTTTATGGAAAATGCTTTCCACGTTAATAGACTTTTAACGGGTCACTATACGTTTGTCAGCTTTGTTTCATAAGACTTTCAGACAGGGCACGTTTCTGGTTACATGCCAACATAAAACCTCCGGATATTAGGACCTAGCCACGCTCAAGAGATGTCATATTCTCTTAGATACATAGGTTAGGTCGAATGAAGTGTGGCAACTATCCGTGCACTTTCATTATTACTACTCCATCCTGATTTGTTAGGTTAGTTTGGTGTTACTATCTTTCACTCTCAAGTACTATTTGGTTTATGTGCCCAATAAGTTACTAATAATGATAATAATGCAGAGGTATAGCACACAAATCAATAAGCATACAACAGTACTAGTTAGTGGAACAATCATTGAACATGATAGAACCTATTCTACAGCTTGGACGCACGTTCTAAAGCTATAACCCTTTATTGTACTTGCAAACACAAAGGGCTATGAGAGAACCCTTTTTTGTCCAATTCCCAGTCTGCCTGCTTGCTTGCTATGGACCATTAGGTTGGGACTAAGCTTTGCTGGACCCCAAATTCCCCAAAAGGTTAATCTCAGAATTCTGGACTTAATCTGAGTGTGTTAAGTTAAACTCCCATTTTAGTGCTGTATACAGATAGCAGAAGGAATTTCAAACTGACCCAGAACACATGACTTGTTTATTGACATCATGATTCAAGTTTTTATGCAACCAAGGGACCATAGATCTCTGACTTTCCAGCAGCTAGCATTTGGTTTCTCTTTTATGCAGTCCAGAAACATTTGTCATGGACCCAAGGCTGCACTAAAACCACACACCTCCTTCAACTTCCAGTTTTTGGTTTTCATCAAAAGGAGGCTTCCTTGGAATGGAATCGTATCACCACAGGTTGCAGACTCCTGAGAATTAACCAAGCACAACAGACCAGTCAATGATTTGTACTTAAAATATATAATGTTTGTCAAACCCCCTTTTCTTTTAATTATGCCTAACAAATGCTATGAAAAAGGCAAAAACACGGTCTGTTTTAAAAAATCCAATCCTCACAATCTCCCTCAATTACATTCTTCACAATTAAAAAAAAGGAGATAAAGATGTTGAAGTTAGGTATTCTATTCTATGCTTGCTATTCAAACCAGGAGAAACACTTGTCAAACATGGAATGCAAAATAATAATAATACCCCAACAACAATAGCAGCCACAAGTTATATATTTTATATGACATAATACATACAAACCATGGGTTCTGCAGTATACTAATCCTCATATAGTAAAACTCGTTACAAAGACTCAGGCTGTTAAATAACTGATTATGTATCATTGATGGCAACAACAGTAGTTCCAGTACCTAATGGCAACAACAGTAGTTCCAGTACCTAAGAATGAAAATCGGCGAATCGACATTCCAAACAGTCTATTCTGGTGTTTGACATGTTTTACCATCATTTTTGCTTTGCTGCCGCCTGCATTAGAAACAAGTCAAGAAAACAGGTAAGATACAAATGACAGAGGTCGTATAAATTATATAGTATTACTGTTATAAAACAATGGAACGCACAAATTGTAGAGAGAAGAGAGGAGCAGTTTCTTTGTTCATCAAAATTGGTTCCTAATATAACCCTAAGATAATCCTGATAGACAGATAACTAGAATAGAACAAAACCGAAAATGGTGTGTGACCTGGCATCAAGTATATAGCAACAAATCCAAAAATGATGTGTTCAATTTATTTGTTGATAAGGCTTAATTTTGTCATATTCACTAGTTTGTTATTGAATAGCATTGATACTAGAATAGATATTTATTTATAAATACCAGAAAACTATCAATTGTAAGGAACAGCTGATGAAGTTGTCTTATTATCCTTACAGAATTCCCTCTCAATTTGGTTGTTGCTATATACTTGATGTTGGTATATATGGATTAATATTTATCACAGTTATTATTATACTTCAATAATTAAAAAGCAAAAACACTCAAATTCCATTGACTTCAACTAAAGTAATCAAAATACGAAACTGAAATCCAAGGACAAATAAGCCCTTTAATACCAAGACAAGTGTATGGACAATAATACAAAAATCACACTTTGACGTGTAGATTTAAAACAATGTTGTTAAATAGTGGTTTTGTGGATGGCTTCTAGGGTGAATTATAAACAAAAACGATAACATGTGTATCTTTCCACACACAATCCCTTGTCCCCAACCCCATCTCTCTCACGTTTGGCTCAGTCACTTTGATCTGTTCGACAATACTGCTAAAACCCCCAATCTGTTCACCGCCACCAGAACCTCCCTTCTCCAACAGATTCATTCAAATTTTTATATTTTAAAAACGCTTCTTTTCCTGAACAAAAAACTGTTAATACTTCAGCGTCTCAATTTGAAATCCATAAGACACCCTTTCTCAAATTTGGTTCTAATTCAAAGAGAAAACGATGCGATAACACGAATTGGGTCAATCAGGAGACAGTTTTTGCGTGTTCATTTTTCAATGTTGGGAAATGAGAATGTGAGAAGGTTGAAAAAGTGCCTATTAATGGAAAAAAGGGGAAGCAAGCGGGAGTGGGATGGGAGGCGAGAGAAGAAAGATGCAATCTAGTGTTTAATGTGTATAGTAGTACATGTGACTTTGATTAATCTAATGGCTCTCACTTATTATTTCTAGAGGTTTGCCAGTGGACTTCTTCGAACCCTCACCCTAGAATCCACAGGTTTTGCGTAGCTGAATTTCAAATAATAGCTATGGTTCTTCAATATGCTATTAAATATAAAATGTTGTCAAATAGTGATAATGACTATCGCGGCGCTACAACAATTTTACATAGCAGAATTGGATCAACCCGCTATTTTCCGCGAACTTCGATTGACAACATGTGATTTTAAAAAGTATATCAAAACCTAATGATTCACATTCACTACTTAACACATGACCAATAACGTAAGTTAAATCCAGATGCTACCTGACATAAATGATGTAAGAAAGCCGGTATCATACTGAACTTTAACGAGATCATTCATTAACTCAATTGAAGGAAGAAAAAAACAGGAAAAAAATATTAAAACAGAAAAAGTGTACAAGCAAATGGCATACCTTTTGCAGTTTCATAAGAACAGAATCCTCAAAAGCTTGATAACCAGCCCCAACTAGTTTACTTGGTGCTTCAGGCTCGACAGACTTTGAAGCACCCCAAGAATCTGCTGGCATTGCAGGTTTAAGAGGTAAAACCAACAACGGATTCGCAAGATGACCGATCACATTTCCAATTGTAGCAACCTGAAGAGAGAAAAAAACACAGTTACAAATCAGCAAGTCACAACAACAAAAACAACAACAAAACCTTAAACCCTCAGAACATAGCAACATAAATTGATCAAAAACAATCAATCTCGTTAGAAACAAACTCCAACCAAATTTACATCACTAATCAGCAAAATCAACCCAACAAACACCATTAGAAACTCCAACAAAACTTCAAATTTTCCAAAAGCCAAAACCCTTTTAAATGTTTCTTCATTCTCTAAACCTAATAATTCAAAAATTCAAAATTTAAAATAAATAAATAAGAAACTTACAGCTCCTTGTTTAGTAGCCATGACAACAAGAGCAGAACCTTTTTTCTTACTCCCTTTGATGACAACATCTTCAACTTCACCGAATTTCGAAAACAATTCCCTCAATTTATCCGCAGAATAATCTTCACCAACCTTTTCCCACGAAACCTTCAAAACCTTCTCTTGATCAACTCCACCGCCACCACCAGAAGAAGCAGCACTTTCTTTCTTCACACCCAAATCAGTTCCCGCTTTCTTCGCATGCATAGCACGAATCCTGGCAATCTCATCTTTCAACTTCTTCGCAATCCTATCCTCCTCTTCCCTCCCTCTCGCCGCAGAATCCGGAGAAAAAGCTTCACGCTCTCTCTTTTCAAGATCGGAAACCATTTTACGGCGTTTTCCATCGCGCTGAGATTCACGGCGTTGATTTTCGCGCTTGACACGAAGAAGATCGTCGAATAATTTTCGAGCTTTGTCATCTTTGAGGATATCGTAGGAAGTTCGAAGTTGTTGGAAATTGGCGGCGGCGTTGGGGTCATCGGGGCGTTTGTCAGGGTGGAGTTCTAGGGCTTTGGATTTGTAAGCTTTGTTAATATCTTTTTGGGTTAGGTTTGAACCTTCTTCGCCGGAAGGTAACCCTAGCACCGTGTAGTGATCGATGTTTGCGTCCATACTTTTGTTTCCACGGTGTGTTTCTTTGCCGTAGAGAGAGAAAAAAGAAGAGGGAGAAACAAAATATTATGAATTTTTATTGGACGGGTATATATTTGATCAAAATTTATTTTATATTTTGAAGGAATTTGATCTAAGATTTATTTTAACTCTCCAATTTAACGAGATATAAATAAAGCAGAGCTAAAAATTATTTCATCACAACCAAAAACTTCAATTTTCTACCCGTGAGCTTATGTCAGTTGATAGGATATTACATATTATATGTAAGGGTCGGGGTTCAAACCCAACACACTTCACTACTTCATGATTGTGAGCTCTAGCCACTAGGCTGTTTGAGGAAGAAAAAAAACTTCAATTTTCTTTGTCCACAAAAGCTCATTAACCACTCAATCGCAATCATTTGGTTAATTAAGAAATTTAATTAATTGATTAGGTAGGAAAAATAAAATTACCCTAAAAAAATAAAAATTATGAATTAAAACATTTTTAATCATAAAAAAATATTTATAAAAATTATACCAAAGTTTTTTTTTTCCTTTTTAAAGGCTGAGAATTTATTCTCTATTTGTTTTTTTTATATATAATTCAACTAATGATTTTGAGGTTTAAAAACTACTTTAAAATTAAGATAAAAATAAGAATTTTACGTTACCAAAAAGAATTTGTTATTATTTATTTTTTACACCGATAACTTTTTTATCGTATGTTATCATAATTAAATGACACATTTAAAAAAGATTTTGATTATTATGTAATCTCATATTCATCTGGTACATATGTAGTTGTTGTCGTCATTGTTCTAAAATAAATAACTTTTTTTTCTCAATTTATTCATTGTTCGCTCCGAATGTGTGTGCACAAATATCATATGCTTGTATAAGAAGATTCTACCCTAAATAACATATATACACACGCATAATGGGTCATGTTGTAAATAAGAGTATCAATCAATTATCCATGTACTATAAAATTTTACACTCATGTGTTTTCAAAATTAATAATATCAAATTTACAGTTCAATTATAAATCAACGGACTAACGTGAATACCCGAATCTTTGATTAGAGGTAGATTATACAAATCTGAATTGTGTTGGTGTGATTTGATTTTATCTAAGGTGGAAGTATATTCATGGTTTCTTTGAGTTTATTATGCAATAATAAAATTTTCATTGATATTTTTTCTTATGAAATTTCATTGTTGCATTCAATAAAATTTGAATTTATAAAAAAAGAAAAATGAAAATTCTACCCTAAATTAAAACATATTTTGATAAAAAAAAGTAATGTGTCGTTCGTAGACTTATCCAACGAATACAACATTAATGTTCATGCATCTTATCCAACAACTCTTTCAGTATCTAATTTTGTCTCATTATCGAACACTTCTTTTCTCAATCATAAAATTCTACTTAGTATAAAAGAGGAACTATTCAAGATTATGCCCTTAAAAATCTGAAGAAGCAAGACTCATGCATACGTTTACAATCGACGTTTGTTGAATTATGTAAAGTAGATATTTGGATAAGAAGTTCGTCAAAGTCAACTTTTTTGGATGAGAGAATGATGTGGGGTTAGGGAACCTTTGGAATAGGTGATGAAGGAAGGAGATGATTTGATCAACAATTATGAGAAAAGGATCGAAGACGGTTGGTGACGGAGAGAGACAATTTATAGATATAGAAAAGAGACTCTAAAATGGGGTTGTCGTCCACGGAGATTTTGAAGATGCACTCCCAAATCCCATATGATATCGTTGTTGTTAGAGACTACAAGCAAGTATAATTAAATAGGGCCAATTACGCGAATCAAATGACATTATTGCGATTTATCGAAAATTATATCTTTTCTCCAACTCACTCATCTCAAGATCTTTCATATGAGTTGGAGAAAGACAAATTTTTATGGATTAATACATGTTTACCCCCTGTAAAAAAATTAGATTTCAACCCTGCAATTTGAAGATTCTTTGGTTTTAGACCTCCATGTCATCAAATTACAAAATTTAAGGTATTTTCACCCATGTAATTTGAGTGAATTTCGGTTTACTCCTGTCATATCATCGATTTTGTACGGTCAAAATTCATTAAGGTCTGAAACCAAAGAATCTTCATTTTTTTTTGGTCAGGTAGCCTGGCGGTTGGAGCTCACACAATTGAATTGTGGAGAAGTGATGTGTTCGGGGTTCGAACCCCGGCCCCTACATATAAAATGCGATATCTCTATCATCTGAGTTAAGCTCACTATGATAAGAATCTTCAAATTACCAAGTTGGAATCTAAATATTTTTTTTACATAGGGTAAATCAGAAATCACTAATATTACATGCAATAAACATGTATCAACCCATTTTTTATAGATCAGTTTGACATTATTTAATTTATGCGTTCGACCTCACTTGACATATTTTTGAGAAATGATAAATGAACACACAAAACACAAACACAAAATAGACATCGTATTTATTGTTGCTTTATACCTAAATTTTCAATTTTTTCTATTTCATTTCCTTTCTCCTTCAACCCACTTCTCCGTCATCCTTTCTTATACGGTGTTGCCGTCACTAGACGTCGGCTTTCTAACCGGCATCATCACTCACATATCTGCAAAGATGAAGGAAAAACAGTGTTGCAGAGAGGTAGGTCGTCACCGACGTGGTGGATGTGATCTAAACAGGTCTTCGGTGACGTGAGGGAGAACGGATTTGAACGATATCATGGTGGCGAGGATGATGGTGTTTGAAGATGACGGGTGCGGTTGTGATACGACAGTGGGGGAGGTCGTTGGTGGTGGCAGGTTGTTGTCGTCACGATGAAGGGTGCGGTGGTGATACGACGGTAGGGGAGGTCGGTTGTGGTGGCAGGATGGTGGTCTGATTAGGATGGGGTTGTGATGA
>Ga0209282_1001802_pt1 | contig 12019 bp, 4 predicted proteins | sample Mtrugardesep15_FD_187529 | JGI IMG/M metagenome (GOLD analysis project Ga0209282, IMG submission 187529) | Root nodule microbial communities of legume samples collected from California, USA - M. trunc garden sep15 (SPAdes) (version 2) | ecosystem: Host-associated > Plants > Roots > Nodule...
CTTCAAATTCGATGTTTGGTTTAACTGGAGTGTCATCAAACATAATTGGATTGTCTTGATTTGTTGGCTTTTTTGGTGGAACCGGTCTCTCTTTGTCCTCAATCTCCTTGAGTGCTCGGAAACGATCGTGTTGATTCAAGAATTCATAATCTCATGTTTTTGCCTCATCGCTCCTATGATTTCTCCACTCTGTGGATGATGGAGGTAGTGGACAACCATCTTTCAAAGAAAGAAGGACAAAATGATTTGGGATTAAACCAAGGCAAATCATGTTGCTTTCCGGATTAACCGGAGGCACACCTCTAAGTGGGAAAAAAGTCTCAGAGACTCCAATATCAAGGGTAGTCATCTCCACCACCGGCCTATTGAAACAAGATGCAACAATGTGTCTCATATCCGGCAATGTCAACCATTTGTAGGGAGGTGCAAAACTACTGAGATTTTTGGGAGGGAAAAAAGCATATTTATTGATGCATATTGTGTGTAGAAACGTCCTAGCAATCGATCATCAATGATTTGGAAGAAAGATTTTGACAAAAAAAAAAATTGAAATAGGATTTTTTTTTAGGTATGGTAATGGTGAGGTAAGGTGATGAGTGAATAGGGGAGGAAGGGTTTTTTGGTTTTGGGGGGAAAAAAGCAACGACAGTTAACAACCGCTGAGTCCCAGCGGCAGTTAACTATCGACGGATCTTCCAGCGGTAGTTAACTACCGTCAGGGGCATTAACGTCATTTACTTGTGTCAATTGGAAGTATTCATTGTCAAAAAAGCAATTTTCAAAAAAAATAATCAAAGAATTTTGTAAACCACAAAACATCAAGTTCCATTTCCACGAAACATGGCGTTATATTTTTCAAAATTGCGGCAAGAAATCACGTTGTAGTGAAAGCTAGGAAAGCAAGCTTCTCCATTTCCCCGAAAGTTGATCTTTGAAACGTTAGTTTGGCTTTCCCACCGCCAAACCAAACAGGTACATAGATATCTATGGGGGTGTGCACATAATTACTAGTTAACTAGAAAAAAGAACCGTACAACTGGTTTTTATCATTGGTCCATTATGGACCAAAACATCCATAAGTCCAACCTAAACAGAACCTGAATTAGGTGCTATATGTCTTTTTATGTATTATTAACATAAAGACAAATACTCTGTGTCCGTCTATCTTATCTTTTTATTGCGTCAACGCATGAAAATTATAAACATTACTCCCTCTTACTGAATTTGTGACAAATTCCCTCCTACCGAATTTGTAAAAAATAATAAACACATACATTTGTGACAAATTCCTTCCTCCTGAATCTTGTTCTAATTTATTGACTTTTTACATTGATATATGTGAAAGTATCATTGCAACCCAATCATATAAATGTCATATAATTTAGATTCATAGGTTAATTGTTGGTTATAACAAGGTTTAACGTGAACAGAATATATTTTGTGAACAACATAAAAGGTATGTTTTTATTGAATGATAATCATCTGAATTTATACATAGAGAAAAACCTAAAATAATGCATAAAGAAACTACTATTTGAAAACTAAATGCCTAAAAACTGGTAACAAATAGAGCATATCAGAGAGTTCTTAACAAATAGCATAAAGATAATGGATCATAACAATTAACAACAACTTAAAAAAGTAGTTTCATGAGTCATCCATTCAACACTAACAATAAACCATATATAAATTATTATAAAAATATTATCATTTAAATTCTAAAAGATTTGTGCATCACATGGGTCGGCGATCTAGTTTATTTTGACATAAAGATGGTGGGTCATCTAAGGAGGTACATATATCTTCACTCTGACAAAAAGATGAGTGTTATCTGAACAACCATTTAATTAACAACTTATAGAACAAACCATAGATTTACATAAAAAAAATAGGTATTTGTACGAAAACCAAAACAATAAAAAGATAAAGTAAAAATATAATATGATTACGAAAGAAAAAATTGTAACAATAGTGGTCACAAAATGGGTGTACCTAAAAATTGTGTGGACATGCTAAGGAGGTTATTTTGGTAATGCATTGACCAATGCAAGGTGTTGTGTACTGTATGTGTAGGATACATAACGAGTAACATAGTCATGCATTGACCAAACCGTGTACACAATTTGTCTTCTTATCTTATCTTCTCCAGATCTGATAAGTGAAATCCGTCATTCATTTAAAAACATGGCTGAATCACTCCTCTTCGGCCTTGCAGAGTCGTTCATCCTGAAACTAGCTTCTAGTGCTGTTAAACAAGCTTCTCTTGCGCTGGGCGTCTACCAAGATTTGCAAGAAATCAGAGACACCATTTCATTCATCAAAGCAGTGCTGCTGGATGCTGAGAAAAAGCAGCATCAAAACCAGGAGCTTCGTGAATGGATGAGGCGGATTAAGCGCATCTTCTCAAAAGCCGAAGACGTTATTGACGATTTTGAGTGCGAGGCACTGCAGAAACAAGTCGTCAACACTTCGGGCAGTAGGAGAAAGAAGGTACGCCGTTTCTTATCAAGTTCTAATCCTCTTGTTTACCGCCTTAAAATGGCGCATCGTATCAAACATATCAAAGAGAGCTTGGATAAGGTTGCAGAAATTAGAGATAAATTTGGCCTTCGCATCAAAGAGAGTGATGATCGTGTTGTGCAAAGACGGGAAACTCATTCCCATGTAAATGATTCTGATGTGATAGGAAGGGAACAAGATAAAGAGAAAATTGTAGAGCTCTTATTCGATACTTGTGATGATAAAAGTGATCTATCCGTTGTTGCTATTGTGGGACTTGGAGGTATGGGAAAGACTACACTTGCAAGTTTTGTGTTTAATGATAAGAGTGTAGTCGACTCTTTTCCATTAAAGATGTGGATATGTGTCTCGGATGATTTTGATGTTAAGAATCTGCTTGTTAAGATGATTGGATCTGCTCCTGACCAAAATCACCAGAACATTAAAAACTTTAGTTTGGAGCAACTGCAAAATCATCTTAGAAACATATTTGCTGGTCAAAAGTTCTTACTTGTTTTGGACGATGTGTGGAATGAGGATCGTGTCAAATGGGAAGAATTGAGAGGTTTAATACCAGCAGGTGCTCAAGGAAGTAAAGTACTAGTGACTTCACGTAGCGACAGAGTAGCTAATATGATGGGCACTTACACTTACAATTTGCAAGGGCTTTCTAAAGAGGATTCATGGTCTGTATTTGTAAAATGGGCTTTTAAAGAGGGAGACGAGAGAAAACATCCTGAACTAATGGAGATTGGAAAAGATATTGTGCTTAAATGTGGAGGGCTTCCATTGGCCCTAAGGACATTGGGGAGTTCGTTGTTCTTAAAAGTTGATATACAAGAGTGGAAGTTTGTTAGGGACAATGAGATTTGGAATTTACCGCAAAAAGATGAGGACATTTTACCAGCTATCAAATTAAGTTATGATCAATTACCTTCTTATTTAAAACAGTGTTTTGCTTGCTTCTCCCTCTTTGAAAAAGACTTCCAATTCAACAGTTTTCATACAATTGTACTCTGGGAGGCACTTGGTTTTCTTCAATCACCAAACAAGGGTGGCACTTTGAAAGAAATTGGCAATCAGTTTTTACAAGAGCTACGGTCAAGATCTTTTCTTCAAGATTTTATTGACTATGGCAGTGCTTGCAAATTCAAATTGCACGATTTAGTGCATGATCTTGCATTGTATGTTTCAAGAGACGAGTTTCAATTGTTGAAGTCCCATGGTGAAAATATATCTGAAAATGCCTTACATTTGTCATTTACTAAAGATTATTTGTTAGGACAAACTCCACTTCCGAGAGGTTTGAGAACCATACTTTTCCCTGCCGGAGTCAACAATGAAGCTTTCTTGAATACTTTGGTGTCAAGGTGCAAATGCTTGCGGATTTTGCAAATAAATAATTCTGGATATGAGAGCTTGCCTCGCTCCATTGGGAAATTAAAACACTTGAGATATCTCAATCTTGAAGATAATGAAAAACTCAAGAGCCTCCCTGATTCAGTGTGCAAACTCCAAAATTTAATAAATTTGAACCTCAGTGGATGCATAAAGCTACAAGAATTACCCAATGGAATAGGAAACTTAATTAGTCTACAACAACTGCATATAACCACATTGCAATCTAAATTTCCAGACAATGAGATTGCAAAATTGACTTCTCTAGAAGTATTAACTCTTGTTGATTGTGACAACTTGCAGTCATTGTTTGAAGGAATAGAACTTCCTAGTCTTAAATTTTTGGATATTAATTCTTGTAAGAGTCTAAGGTCAGTGCCTCTTCATGTCATTCCAAACTTAGAGGGTTTGTCTATTGATGCCTGCTCTAGGTTGAATTTGTCGATGGGCCATGACAACCAAATTGCCAAGTTAAGGTTAAAGTTATTGGATCTCGAATCTTTGCCACAACTGATGGCTTTTCCCGAGTGGCTGCAAGGATGTGCAAACACATTACAGTCCTTAGTAATTGTTGATTGTGACCATCTTAAGGATCTTCCTGAGTGGCTGTCAACTATGATTTATCTCAAAACACTTCAAATCCAAGATTGTCCAACACTGCTTTCGCTCCCAGATGGTGTGCATCACCTCCCAAACCTTGAATATTTGCAAATTGAAGGTTGTCCTGAATTATGTAGAAGATACGAAACAAAAGTTGGACAGGAGTGGCCCAAGATATCACACATCAAACAAGTTATTATTGAATCACCCGAGCTAGAAGATTAGATGGAATTCATGGGTATCAAAATCAAAATTTGCAGGTACTTATTTTCTCTTGTTTTTATTATCAATTATTGTTGAATAAGCCATCAACCTGGTCTATAAATTATCACTTTCTCTCTAATTTAATCCCTAAACTAATATAGTCCTGAACATCTTAATTGCAAGGAATAATTTGACGGACTTATATACTTTACAAATTAATTATATTTACATGCTTTAGGGACTAAATTGAAGTGGAATTAATTGTTTGAAGATTAAATTGATGGTTTATTCAATTATTGTGTAGAAGATTGTCTTTTTTAAAATCTAAGGAAGTGATTTTCTTATCTATATGCTTTAATGTTTATATTTGAATAATAAATAAATTCTAGCATTTAAAATATTTTCAAGATCAACCGTTTATTCATATTTCATTGTATTTCCTTCATTCGAGCATATATCGTTGTGTTATTGTTGATATCCTGACAAAGTAACATAATAATGAAAATAAAATATGATTTATAAGAAAATTATATATATTTTTTATTTTGATAATATGTTCCCAGGGATCATTTTGACAAAATCATGGAAATTAAAAAAATTTATTCTGTTATTAATTTTATTTGTAATTACTATTGTTTTTGCAATTATATCTTTTAACAGAGATTTAGTTTATATTTTCAACATAGTATTTATTGTTGATCGAAGAAAAAGATGTAAAATAAATAAGGGTATGTTGGTAAAAAAATAATTAATGTAGTTGAAAATAACAAAAGAGTCTTTTAAGAAGGGATAATTTTTTTTCAAAAGGATCTTATAATTAAGGACGGGGTATTATTATTATTATTATTATTATTATTATTATTTTGCAAATTGCGATCTTTATAATTAGGGTCTTGCTTCTCTCAAAAAAAATTAGGGTCTTGCTAACAAGTGCCCTTAGGGCACCAGTTAATGATTCTAAAAAGGAAATAATTGATAAATTTTATGTTGAAAAAATTACTTTTTAAAGTTTCAATGTGTTGAATACACAACTTCCAAGATAAACCTTCCACTTTAAACTTCTTATTTCCCTTATAATGATAATTAACTAAGAGTAATCAATGCATATTTCACATATTTATAAGTTTTATTATAAATTTTTTGTTAAGGTATCTTATCCTAAATTTTAAAAATTTCACGTATTCAGGTGTCTGTATCGTATTGTACTTGTTGTTATACCATGTATCTGGGTTTCATAAGCGGTAGATAATGCATTCATCCCTCTTATGTAATCAAATTGAGTTTAAACTGGGCAACTGACTATAGTTTAAAATCATTTCCTTTTACTAATAAACTATTAGATTTAAATTAGTGAATGTCAAATTGACAATAATTTATGGACTTTAATTTGCAGATAATGGATTGCATGCGAGACAAAAACTGTGTGTTGTAGCTAGCTGGTGCATTAAATGATTTGCAAGAATCGAGGGTTTCGAAATCCTTCACCTACCACAGGAAAAGGGTCTGGTTTCAAACTTGCAATGCAATATCAATGTGATACCCCAAGCGATTAACAAACTGTGGAAGAGTGGTGCCCCATCAAAGATCAACGTGTTTGGGTGGAGACTTTTATTGGACAGACTTCTAACCAAATCGGCTCTTATGCATTGAGGAATTCTTGATGATTCACAATGCGCTACTTGCGTATTCTGCTCAGAACATGTAGAATCAAGCTCTCATTTATTCTATTCTTGTAGGCATTCCGTAGATTTGTGGAAAGAGATACATGAATGGATGGGAATCATTATTCATGAAGACATTGTTGCCACAGAACACTTTCTACAACATGGACATCAGCTGAAGGGAAAGGCATGTTGGAAAACTCGCTTCTTGATTTGGCTAGCTACAGTCTGGAACATTTGGCTGTTGAGGAATGCAAAAAAATTCAAAAGGGCCATGGCAGATTTTACAAGTCTGAAGGCCAAGATACAAGCTCTATCATAGAGTTGGCTAATTAGCAAGAGGGATATGGCATTTGATTTTGTATTCTCAAACTGGTTAGATAATCCTTTAGAATGCCTCTGTACTCAATAATTATAACTTATTATGTAATGGGGTTAACTCCCCATATCATCATTGTATTATTGTAATGGGTTAGAGTACCCCCTCGTACTCCATTCAATAATACACCTCTTGCTTATCAAAAAAAAAAATGTGATACCCCAAGCTTCATTGGTTGCTTCTGTTTTGCACTTTGCATCGCATGTTGGAATTTGGCCATCAACTTTGTGTTTTTTCTTGTTTGATGAATGTACTTTGAGTTTTACACACTTGTGTTTTGGATTGGATGTTTTATTTTAGTTCAAAAAAATAAAAATAAACTTGAAAGACCTGCATAATTTGTACTTTTATTTATTTCATTTGATCGATTTTAAGTATCTCTTTAGTAGCCTGTCAATTCCCTCATAAATTTTTTCAGATTTCATCACCACAATCACAATTGGGCATGAATCAATTTGTTGTGGCATTCAAATTCATCGAAACATCAATTAATTCATATTCAGCTCATGCCAAACTAGGAAGGACCGTACAGGATCAAAGAGAAGCTATCACATGGGGCTTACAAGTTAGAAAAAACTGAATGGTGAGTAGTCAACTTGCAACTGGAAAATTACACATGAAATATATTGTGAGTGGAAATAATTAAACACAAAAAGTGTATGAAAATTGAAGTGGTTAAACTATTTCCTAGAGTTACTACATCTATTACTCGTTTTCAAACCTTTGATTTTATCCGGGATTGTATTTACCAAGCTACTATAAATGTTATGATATTATAAGTATATGTTTGTTTGTCTAAAAAGACATCATAGAATGTTGTTCCAAGATGCACATATACTTTGATTCTGTAAAATAATAAGCGAAGGAAACAAGATCCAATGGCAAGACCCATGTTTGGTGCATAAAAACAACCAAACCAATTCATTGATACCAAGGTTTTTGTCAATTTGCACCAATCCTTGTGAATGAGACAACCATCAATTTTATTATTTTTTGTAGTCCCAAAAAGGAGTACACCACAAAATGATGGTTAGAAGAAAAAACCAAAAACTTGAACAACACTCATACAAAAGCACTTGGTGCCACTACAATAGGACTCCTAACATTATGTGCACCACCACCCTGTTCAACCCAAACAATGTCACCAAATAACACATTTAATTCCTTCTTATTCTTCCTCTTATACTTTACAACAAGCGAGTAACTTTGTTTCTCATTCTTAACACTAAATGTTAGCTTCTCAGGAACCACAGTAACAACACAACCCTTTGGTTTTGTCACCTTCACATTGTAACTAGCAGCACCATCTCCAACATTTGTCACAGTCCTCGAAAACTTCTGCTCAATTGACCTTGTTTTGTTAGCATACAAAGCGATAAAAGAAGGATAATTAAGATCGGACGAAGGGTTATCGCAATTATATTTTTTCGATCTTGTAATAGTCAATATTTGACTATGTGTATAACCAAAATCACAAAGGAGATTAACATAGTCTTGTGGTGTGGCATCATATATTAAACCAGGATCCAATGCTTTGTTAGGATCAATCTGACCAGCTCCCATAGCAAGAGGCGAAGCAAATTGAGATGGATTACCATTATCCATAATCGGATTTTGTGTGTTATCAAATGGATTGGCTGTTGTAACTATTGCTGATCTTATAGCAGCCGAACTCCAATCAGGCTTTGCGGCCTTTAACAAAGCCGCAACGCCTGATACATGAGGACATGACATTGATGTACCTGAAAGTAAATTGTAATTATTCGATAAAAAAATGTTTGTTCCGATTCTAGCCGATGATATAGTCGGAGCAAAAGCAGCTAGAACATTGGAACCAGGTGCCATAATGTCAGGCTTTAAGATTCTTGGATAGCTTTTTGAAGGACCTCTTGAACTGTAATAAGCAGCAGCTGGTGCTGGCTTTGTTCCAACGAATGTTTGTCGAAAATTGATGCTAGCAGTTGGAATTTCAACACTTTTTATGTACTTGATAAGTGATTTTTTATCTTTTGGGCTAATAACAATACTTGGAGAAAAAACTGTTCCTGTTTCAAGCAGTTTTGGATCTTCTGAGATAAAAACAGCACCAACTACACCTGCTGAATTAACAGAATTGATTTGGCTAATAACTGAAACTGATTCCAATTCATCACAAACAATAATCCCTCTTGTTGCAGCTCCACTTAAAAGACTATATGAATTGCATGATGATAAAGTTTTGTTGTAAACAAGTTGAAGATTTTCAACTATAGCATTAGTAGCAGGAAACAAAGTCCAACCAACAATAGTTTCACCACTTCCCAGTTTCAAACTGCCAAATGTGCGATCGATTGTACCAGCCGCAACGGTTATCACCCAAGGGATTCCATTGTGTAAAGTACTAAGATGTGGACCTTCATTTCCAGCAGAAGATGAAACAACCACATTCTTTTCCATTGCTGCAAAAGAAGCTATTGCAACTGGATCTTCATAAAGTGGAACACTATTAAAACCTAATGAGATTGAGATAACATCAACATTATCATCAATAGCTTGCTCCATTCCTGCAAGAACATCAGAAGCTAGACGACCTTCGTCCCAAAGTACTTTATACATTGCAATTCTAGCTTTTGGTGCAATACCTCTAGCTACACCTTTTGCATAACCAAAGAAAGACGCATCGTTGACATAGTTTCCGGCAGCCGTTGATGATGTATGACTGCCATGTCCTTGTGTGTCTCTAGCTGAGTTCATACTGATTTTTACATTTGGTTTTGATGCAATTACACCTTTGTTGAAATATCTTGCTCCAATTAGTTTCAAGTTACACATAGAAGTGTTGAAATCTTGTCCTGCTTGACATTTTCCTTTCCATTTTGTTGGGATGTTTTTCGACATGCCATCGTCTTTAAAGCTTTCACTTTCTGGCCAAACACCAGAGTCAATAACACCAACAATAACATTTTCTCCTAAATTTGATGCATTCCATAACCCTTTGGAAGGGTCTAATGAAAGAAACTCAAAAGTGTGTGTTGTGTCTATTGTGGCTGTTCTGTCAGGGTAAGCTGTGACAAAACCATGAGATTTTTTGAGGTTGTCTAACTCATTTGGTGACAAGACTGCACTGAATCCATGCATGGCATGATTGTAAGTGTACACCAATTTCTTTGATGGATGAACCTGATCATCACTTTGTGTTGTTGTGGAATGAAGGGTGGACTCATACCAAGTATGATGGCTTGTGAAAACTTGAGGCATGTGAGATTTGTCCATGTGGACTATGTAGGTGGATGAGGTTTCATCTTTGGCATGGAGAGGGAGTAAAAGAAAAGGAGTAATAATTAGCAACACTAATGGAAGCGAAACGTTAAAGTTAGGCTCCATTATGCAGCTAAACAAGAATGATTGTTTTGGCTTTGAAATACAAGCAGCTTAGTGATTTATATAGAAAAATGTTTCATGGACACCCCTTTTACATACACCCGCGACGCTTGGTTAATCATATACAAAAACATAGTTAATTCAGTTGGATAGATATTTAATTCAATTTACATTGAAATTTTTGGTTAAATTTCATATAACTTAGTTAACAAGTGTATTGAGTGGATGTACAAATAGTGTGTCCATATATCATTATAGTTTGAATAGGGAATAAGCTTTTTTTTGTCTTCCTATGATTTTACTTTTTTTACTTTATAGGTAGGTGCAAAGTATATGTTCGCTTTGCCGGTAAAATATTTTTTTTGGCATGATCTAAATATTCTTTTCGTATAATTGCAGATATTAATCATTCAAGTCGAGTATGACTACAATGGATGACGAAACTCTATCAAAATATTTAACATTGTTGCATTCCTATGACTAGATTCAAACACATAACCTCCTAAAAAAATTTGTTGACTATCTTGTAAAAAAACTTGTAAACTAATTTCAAATTGGCATAAATAAGTTTAAGAGGGGGCATATAAGTTTAACTTATTTGATGATAGCACAGCACTGGGTGTAGATCAAACTCTTGTCAAACTAGACATACCGTAAATAATTGATAAGGTGAAAGGACCGAGACAATAAGGAGAACAAATATATTTTGTAAAAAAAAAGGAAAAAAAGAGAACAAATACATTCAGTATTAGTATATGTTATTGTTAGGTATACATATATTATTAACTGGCATTTGCAACTTCAAACTTCGTAAATGTCAAATTTAGAATACAGTGTAGTGTCGCATTGATCTAGGTATATTTTTCGTACTCCTTAAGTTCTTATTAGAAGGACAAAAACATATTCACTTTTGAATTTAATAGCAAGCCGGCCAAGAATTTGTGAAGTTTTCTATCTTTGTAAATATAAATATGAATTAGTAGTAATATGCAACTAGTATCCTCTGAGAGGTATGAGTAAATACATAATTTAGGTGCTAGACTTACAAATGTGGATAATATTTTAAAATGATTCGTAGAATTGTAAAATGTTAATGAAATTAGTCTCCCTATCCGAATTTGTTATCAAACGTGTCCATAATATTATGCACTTAATTGTTAATAAGATGAATCTAATTAACAGTTTACAATTTCATATAATCACTTTAGAATATTGTTAATTGTTGATATAAAAAATACTAACAACATATATTTTTCTACATTGTCTTTTATTAGTTAAACTTTATATGAATTTCATCAAATCATGCGGATCTTGTATGAATTTGGTATGACTAATAAAATATTGAAAAGCGGGTTAAACAACTTATTTCTAACTTCATTCTTGTTGGTATATAGAAAATTTTAGATTGATAAACTTCTACAATTTCAAAGATCAAATTGAGTTTTAACTTGCATAGATTATATTGGCAGGCAGCCGCCACCATGACAACGCAGTCACTTCCTAGTTCCATTCTCTCACTTTCAGAAAGAAGGGATTGATGTGGTTTCAGATTATGAATATTGCATTAATTTTAGAAGAGATACAATGCTATTTATACACAAGGAAATGAGAGATAGGTGGCATTACAACCACAACCAAGCATAGGCTCTTTCTAGTATTCAAAGAAACATATCTAAACAAACTACTTAAAGAATTCATGCTACGTACATGTACATCTTTAGCACACAAAAAAAAATGAAATACGTAGAAAACAAGTGTTTCTCGTGTTGATTATTGTTTTTGGACTGATCTTGTGTTGAAATTATCAAATCCCTTTCCAGTGGCATTAAACAAATTAACCTTCAAGTATTTATATTTTTTTTATTGCCGACAGCATATTAATTGATTGTTGTTCATCTAGTTCTGTTGACAATAATGT
>Ga0209282_1001803_pt1 | contig 12019 bp, 14 predicted proteins | sample Mtrugardesep15_FD_187529 | JGI IMG/M metagenome (GOLD analysis project Ga0209282, IMG submission 187529) | Root nodule microbial communities of legume samples collected from California, USA - M. trunc garden sep15 (SPAdes) (version 2) | ecosystem: Host-associated > Plants > Roots > Nodule...
AGTAAAGCAACTTCATCCTCTAAACGATCAAAGTCATATATCTTACCAAGCACAATAATGGCTTCATTTTCCCTATTCTGCGTATCAAGGAAAATCATTATATTAAAGAATTGGTTTTTGAATGTAAACATATAAAAATTATGTTACATTTATGTAGAGCCATCTGGGCGATTCAGGCAGGAAGAGCATGAGAAAAAACTGAATTACTGCTGGCACACCTGAAACTCCCAGCATCCATCGCCATGTCCCGGGGACCTGCTTGATTAAGAATAAATCACTTTAAAACTGGAATATAACATTTCGAGCTAAAGTATTTCCCCTCATACAGAACTCTGCTTTTCCGTTTTTGTTCCTCTTTATATAGGTTGCATGAAATATTTGTGCGTTAATTTCATCAGAAAATAGATTGGAACAAGTCAAAAAGAAACAATAATCATGTAAAGAAGAAAACACTAGTCATGTCAAAATAGGCAAAATTAAAGTTCAAAGCATAGAGAACAAGGAAAAATCAAATCGACAAGGGAGATATTGACTTTCGTACTTGTAAATAAGAGCTATATGCAGTTTAGGAAACAAGAAGAGGGATTTATTGTGCAGGAAGCAGTTAAATGGGATACAATGTCAGAGATATTTTAATGAAAATCGACAAAAGAGACAAGCATGGAAAATTAACCTGCGTAAAAGAAAGATTTACTAGATAAGAAATAAACTGTCCACCAGTTATCATAAGCACGTTTGTGGCTACAAGTCCTCCCCTTATTTCTGATGGTGACAATTCAGCAATATAGACGGGAGCAGTAACTGAAGCTATACCGACACCCAAACCAACCAAAACACGGCCAAGTATGAGAATATATGGATCTGGCGCAGCAGCCATGACAATTGCTCCCAGAATAAAGATAACATCTGCAATGATGGTTGCCTTCTTTCTTCCGTAACGATCATTAATCCAACCACCTACTGCTGCTCCAACAATTGCACCAGCCACTGCCATGCTGACAATTGTTTCCTGGAGAAAATGACTGTATCTGACGGCCTGAAAGTCATCTTTAATATAGAGGAGAGCACCTGATATAACACCTGAAGAAATGATTGAGAGAATGAATGAATAATAATAATAATAATAAATAGAAAGAACTCGTACATAACATAAAGATACGTACCAGTGTCGTAGCCAAAAAGCAATCCACCAATGCTAGCTACAGAAGTGAGACCCAAAATGTAAGGGTTCTTAAACACAGAGACTTTCCTTTCGGGGTGTATGTCCAAATACCCAGAGCTTCCTGGAATTGGTATCGTCATCGTAACAAGATTAATTAATGGATCATCAGTTCTGTTCTGTTCTGTCCCAATACAAGACAACGTGCTTATCATTATCCGCTCTACTGTCAGCTGACTCAGCTCCAGATAACAGCATCGCCATGTCACTCATTTAAATACAAACAATTTGTTTATATTAATAATTATAAATATTAATCAATTTTATTCAATTTCTTTATATATAAATGAAGGTTGCTTTTCTTCTCATTTTTCTAATTCATAACTGTCCCGTTATATATATACAACATGATCAACACATTCTAACTACTCTTTTTTTTTATCTCATTAAGACCAACTGCATACATTCAATTTTTTACGTTTATGTTGTTCGTCTAATTTTCTGTGGACGTGGACAGAAGATAAAATTCCCTACTATGGATTATGGAATCACCGTGATACCTTTCCTAAGGTTCCTTTCATGTTCCAACAATAAAGAATACCATACCATACCACTAGTGAATTACAAAGTTGCTAGTAAAGTTTGGAATACTAAAATAGAGACAATTTTGATTGAAAATGTGATGTGTAAGATTGACAATACTATAAATATGTATAAATTTTCTAGTTTTGACCTTAGTTTTCTATCTTGTTGTTGACATTTACTCAGTTTTAGTAATCTAATTTGCATTGGTTCAAAAAAAAATTACGAATATAAGAACACATAAAGAAAACAAAAAGCCAAATCCAGCATTTTCTTCCTCAACATCCCCAATGCTCAAAAGTAGAAAAAATCCTTTCAAATTTTCTCATGCACCGAGTTATTTTGATAGGATAGTAAAGAATTTAGCTATCTAGATTATTGATCATTGTCCGTCCCAAGAAGGTTTCGCGAGTCAGAGTTGTTGTTAATGTTGGTGCCGCCCCAAGCTCTCTCTTTCCATATTAGTTCAACCTCGTCAAAGGTCAATCCTTTAGTCTCGGGAACATAGAGAAGCACAAACAAAAAGGCAAGCACGGTTATGACAGCAAGAATCAAGAAAGTAGGACCAGTCCCTAAAGCTTCAGCAACGGAAAGAAATGTCTGAGACACAATGAGATTGGAAACCCAACACACAGTAGCTGACATACCACCGCAAATTCCTCTATATTCTTTAGGATATATCTCTGAGTTCATTGCCCAGGGAACCGGTCCCATCCCAGGGGAGAAAAAAGCAATATACAGTATCAAACCCAAAACTGCAAGCCATCCAGTAGTATTTGATGCTACTGCTGAGGATTGATTTGAGAATGCCACAGACAAGAGAACCAAAGATGTAAACACTCCTCCTAAGCTACAAAGAGCTAATATCTTCCTCCCTGCATGATCAATGAGGTAAATACCAAGAACAGTTCCAACAGCATTCATTGCAGCAACAAAGAGTGAGATTTGAAGAGCCAACTCATTAGATTGAAATCCAGCCATTTGAACAATGGTTGGACTGTAGTACATCACTGTGTTAATGCCAGTAAACTGTTGAAACACCATCAATCCTGCTCCAACCATGAATGCTAGTCTGATTTCTTTAGATTTAAAAACATCTCCAAATTTGACATTCATATTTTTCTGTCTGTCTTGTTCTGCCTCAGCTGTTAAAAAATCAACTTCGTCTTCAAGACGAGCCAAGTCATAGATGTTGGAAATGACATCAACAGCTTCATTCTTTCTGTTCTTCATAAAAAGCCATCTAGGTGATTCAGGGAGGAAAAGCATGAGAATGAATTGAACAAGTGCAGGGACAGCTGAAACACCCAACATCCAACGCCAAGTACCAGGGACACGCGTAAAGGCTAGGTTAACTATGTAGGAAAGGAGTTGTCCACCGGTGATCATGAGGGAATTAGTACTGACTAATGAACCTCTGATTTCGGAAGGTGATGCTTCGGCAATGTAGACGGGAGCGGTGACAGAGGCAATGCCGACACCTAAACCAACAAGGAGGCGTCCGATTATTAGAATGTAAGGATCAGGTGCAGCAGCCATACCAATTGATCCAATAATGAAGATGACATCTGCGATCAGAGTTGCCTTTTTTCGTCCATAAGCATCGTTAATCCAACCACCTGTTGCTGCTCCAACTATTGCACCAGCTATTGCCATGCTGACTATTGTTTCCTGCAGAATGTTACTTTCTCTAACCGATTCAAAATCATCTTTTATATATAGAAGAGCTCCTGATATCACACCTGCATGCATTTATGTGCCAATTTTTATTTAATTATTTTCACATCAAACTATTGGTCTTCCACTAGACCACTACTTTCATTCAGTTAATTATAATCACGTTAACATATGATACAATACAACAAGATCTTAATTAGTAGTAGTATTTCACTAGATGGATGGATCAAACATCATGATGTCATGTATGAAGTTAATTTGTGTGAGTGTTTGAAATAAATAAAAATAGTACCATTACCGTACCTGTGTCGTAGCCAAAAAGCAAGCCACCAATACCAGCGACAGCAGCGAGACCGAGAACATAAGGATTCTTAAAAAAAGACATTTTACGTTCAGGATACAAATCCAAATACCCTGAGCTACCTGGGGTAGATTGTACTACCATAGTAGTATTGGTCATCCTTGTTTCCTAAATCCAGTCTCAATTTATATGATCTAAATCACTGTCTCACAATTGCTAGGCACACCAAAAATGGCAGAGAATGAATATAAGATTTGGTAATTCTGATGATGAGATTCAAATGAAAATGAGGAATGGGAAATTTCATTAATTTTGAAGATCCTATTATTTTCCTTTCCTTTTCTGATTAGGATTAATTTGGAAGATGATTATTAGCATTTATAAGGAACATCCAAAGTCGGTAACATAACATGATTATTATTATTTTCCAACCCACGTGATAAAGAACATGAATGCAATGCAGTGATATGTATGAAATTTGTATGAAAAAGTCACACAAACAATGTATCCTTAGAAACAGGAGGGACCGCGATCGAACTCGTTTGCATGCACTGCACTCAGAAGAGACCAAGATACGATTTTATTGCCTGCAGTGCTTCCATCCTCCCAATACAAACGTCACACGTGCCTTTTTTTTGTCTTTTAGTTGAAGTTCTGTTTTCCAACAAAGAACTTCTTTTTTTCTTTCTGAGAGGATTTAAACGCAAGGAGACAGGGACTTTTTTTTAGATAAAATTAGTTCAATTTTATCTGCATTTGTAGTTTTGCGTTTCAATAATTTAAGAGTTTTTTGTCAAGAAAAAAAAACGCAAGGAACCTTTTTTTTTTTGAATCAGAATAACGCAAGACATTGTTAAACTTTAGAATTTACGTATGTATAACTTTTTCAAGCAAGCCAATATGCAGAAATATAGCAAGTATGAAGAGAATACATGAATTTATGTTGTCTTTTTGGTAATTGACTCAATTTCATCATAAAAAAATAATAAGTCCTTTTGGTAATTTTACACATAAATTAATTAATGATATAATAATCAAAGGGTAGTATTGAAAAGGAAGAATGCTTGAGCTGTTAAGTAACTAGAAGAGGGGAAGTTAAGCCAAAAAGGCGAGAGAGAGAGAGAGAGATTTAACAACTAACAGCGCAGCCTTTTTGAATTTGAAGCCTCAAATCACTATTATTGTTGAGAAATACATGTCTACTTTCTAGGAAATTAATTAAATCCAACTATCTAGACATACAGACAGAGAGATACTCTCTCTCTCTCTAGTTAATTGCTCAAATTCAAATTGAAAGAAACATGTCTTGCTGGCACACCTGCTGTTTTTCAGCTTATTCTCATGACTTTTTTCCCTGAATCACCAAGATGGCTTTACATGAAGAATAAGAAGCAAGAAGCAATTTGTGTGCTTTCGAAGATTTACCCGTCGCCTCTCGTTTGGAAGACGAGATTCAAATTTTAGAAGATACTTTGGAGAAAGAACGCATGAGTGTGGTTAAAGTTTAAGGAAATCAGATTGGCATTCATTTGTGTTGCTGGACTTCAGGCTTTCCAGCAATTTGCTGGTATTGGCATTGTCATGTATCGAGCTGGATTCAAATTAAATCAAGCGGCTCTTTTTCTTTCCCTTCTTGTCTCTGGCATGAATGCAGCTGAAATGGAACAGTTGTTGGAATTTACCTTATTGACCACTTGGGTAGGAAAAAGCTTGCTGTTGGTAGTTTATCTGGTGTGATTGGAGCATTAACAGTTCTATCTGTAGCTTGTTATATTATTGGAAAGGGAAATACTAATCAACTATTTGGTTGGCTTGCTGTTTTTGGTTTGGCTTTCTTTGCGCCTGGAATGGGTCCTGTACCTTGGACTGTTAACTCTGAGATTTATCCTCAAGAGTATAGAGGTATGTGTGGTGGAATGTGTGCAACTGTTAACCGGATTTGCAGTGTCCTTATTATGTCTACCAGCTTCCTTTCTGTTGTTGATGCTATTGAACTTGGTCAGAGTTTCATGGTTCTGCTGCACTGTTTCTGTCATTTCTGTTGGTTTTGTGATATTATTCTATATGCCAGAGACTAAAGGATTGACGTTTGAAGAAGTGGAAAGAGAGGGCCTATGGGAAGAACTACAACAAAGAAAGCCATGCAGAGCAATCAACTTCTTTCAACACGTGAATGAACTAATATAAGCATTCATGTGTGGATTATTCACTATATATATGAAGCTTCTTCTATGTTCACTGTGGTGAGCCAGAGGCGGAGTCCGTCCATGCTCCAAGTCTTTAATATTTTTCTTGTAAGTCTTGGAACTTTGTGGTTAGCATGCAGTTATAAATAAATTTGTTTATATACACCAAATATATTTATATGAAGAAACAACCTAACTTTGTGTTTAATAACTCTTGAGATTTATAAATTTGTGTTTAGTACAGTTATAAATAAATCTATTTATATAAAGAAACAACCTGAATTTACATTTTTAAGACAATAAAGTTAGAAATAAAAAAGTGACGCTACAGGAAATCCAATTAGCACAGTTCATTTTCCTGCTTCATAGCAGCTAAACAAAAACAGTAATGCTATTTGGTATGAACAAACCTCATCGTGAAATACGCCAACAATATGGGTTATATTATTAAAGGGAGAAGCTGTGTGTAATTCGGCCCTTGTCGGAAATCACATAAGGCGTAAGTGATAACTGATAAGGAACCAATCACATTTAACAACATCATTTTGTGAAGATGTTTTTCGCAACAACGGGCATTTTCAAACATAGAATGACAAAAGGTACATGAAAATGTCAGCATATAACCAAACAAATTCTCACTTGCCACACAAAGTAGTAAAATGCCCAGGTTCTTGACGGAGCTCTCGTATATTACTGCTTGCACCACAGCCATGTCTTCCGAATTTATAGTAACTTTCTCCTTCAGCAGGCTTCAGAAAGCCATTCATGCTGATAGGCTAACACCAAATCCGATGAATAAAAAGGGAGGAAAAAGTCAGAACAAAATTCGTAAGCAAAATTTAAAACAAATGTAGTCCATGATAAGATTCAACATTCTTTTTAAGAAAAAGTCAAGAGCTACTTTATGAAAAATGTCCATGGTTAAAGTTGTAGGTTTTGTCGTTGCGAGATCCCTTGAATGAAGAAATGTTGCAAGTGTCAAATTTAATATGAAACATTACAAACTAAAAGTGAAAGATGAAGCCAAAAAAGCTCACTAATTATATAAAAAAAACAAAATAAGAAACGGGTGTACACTTCTTGATGATATTATTACAACAGCAAAAAACTTCTGAATGACAGGATTCTTTTGATGTTTTAAGGGATTATCTGCAACTTTTTTTTTCCGAATAAAGGACAAATATGAACCCCGAAAAGATGATCCCAAGAATTTATGTTTTTAGATCACGTAAATATGAAACGTAATACAAGGAATCATATGCTTCATATCATATATATATAGCAATCGATTTCTTTATCATCACAAATTTTTAAAGTGGCATATTAGATAGATGTATCAGCTAGAGAAGGAGAGGAGGTTAATTGAATATTTGTGACTTCTTTTTTCCTCTTGGGTACTATAAAGGAGTTAATTTAGCTAGATAAAGGCAATAATAAGCTAGAAATCAATCAACTGTATCATTCTACACTACGTTACAAAATACAAAATCTGCTTCTGCTTGTGTCGATGAGATAACATATTGCCACAAGAAAAAGAGGGAGTTATGAAAAAAAGATTGTCTTCACTCTTCAAACATTGGTTGTGGCTTTGTTAGCCCCTTGATCAGTTAGTTATAGATGAAGTGACATCCATCGTAGCCTGTTGAGAAGCAAAAGGGTAGCAATTATGAGTTTGTTACTTTGCCATAAAATGAACCAAACAAGTTTACTAAATTAAATTACTCACTAGGATCAACCGAAACCAATACGGCTGTCCCTCCAAACTCGCAAGTGCCACCAGAAGCTTTAGTCCTTTGCCAGTAACTATTGAAGGCATAGGAAGCATGTGCAAATACACTGTCGGGCTGAAAGCAAGGCCCGTTCGGCTGAATCGAAGTGCAGTCTGCTCCTGACCAACAAGCATAATTCATGGCCTCTTCGATGATTGGATCTGGAACTGAAGCCTTAGCCACACACCACAAGGTGGCCTGGGGGGCGGTGTTGGACCGTGGTGGCACGCTTGGTGGTGGGTAGACCACGGGTGGCTGATATACAGTTGGGCTTGGGATAGTGCCTCCACTAGGGGATTGAAAAGTACTTGGTGGGCTGGGGATAGTGCCACTGCCACCAGTAGGGGAAGGTATGAACGGTGGTGTTGGCTCGTAGTATGGTGGAGCGGGCTCAAAATAAGGTGGGCTCATTGATGGCCCAGATGGGCCTGGAAAAATGATGGGGGGATTCAGTATAGGCTCTGGTGAGCCTGGTATGTTACTTGGTGGGCTCGGAACAATTTCGGGTGTTGGTGTTGGAAAGTTACCTGGTGGGCTTGGAACAATTTCAGGTGTTGGTGTTGGAAAGTTATCTGGTGGACTCGGAACAATTTCAGGTGTTGGTGTCGGAAAGTTTTCTGGTGGGCTTGGAGTTATGGTTGTGGGGGCTGGAGGTGGGCTTTGGGCTGGAAGATCAGGTGATGGTTGGGTAGGTTGTGAGCTTGTGGGTGTTGGAATAGTGGTAGAAGGAGTACTACTGCTACTTGGTGGTGGGTATACACAATATGGAGGGCTTTTTCCTGGAGCTAGTGATTCATAAGGAGGCAAAGATAATGGAGAGCTAATACCATAGGGTTGTGCATTTGATGAATATATAGATGGATCAAAATCAAAATGCTTCATTATTTTCAACTTCTTTGGGTTCTTGTTGATTACATTTCTTCTGTGTTTAGGAGGGGCTTTCAATAGTCTTATTGATCTATTTGCATCTGAAAAGTGGAAAGTAAGAGACTTTTGAGTTGTGAACTCACTATCGTATCAAATTTATTTGATCTCAATAACATAATGCAGTTGCAACTACATTTTGGTGCCCTTTGTTGCTTGGCTATGACTTATTACACACACGAGTTATTAGACATATAAATATGACATGCAAACAACTTCCATATATAACCTATCTATGCACGTCCTTTTTTAATTTAGAAAAATTGATTGATAAGAATAAATGCATGTGGGATGAACTGATTTACCCGGCTTGGCTTACCACAATGAGTGAGAGAAATAGTAGCTAAAGTCAGGCAGAAAAGAAGCATCCTTGCACTCCTTCTTCCTTTGCTTGTTGCCATGATCCACTTGCAATTTCTGTTGGTGCAATGCCACCAGATACAGAGGCTTCCGGTTGTGCTTTTGCACTCTAATTTCAGTGCACTGAAAGACCTAAAGGTAGAACAATGTGAGGTTTTATACACAAGCAATTTGGTAACCCCTAGAATCGTCAAGAGTAAAGGAAGAAGAGTAGACAAGTGGTCCTGTTTGGGATAAAGATTGATTCTTTGGGGAAGAGTAGACAAGCGGTTCTGTTCGGGATAAAGATTGATTCTTTGGGTGACAACTTCGATGCACTACTATCTTTGGTTGGAGAAGTATTGTATGTATGAAGGAATGGTAAAAGTGCAATCATAAATGTGTATTTTATGGGTATTAGTGCACCGTTTAAACAAACAAATATCCTTTTGTGTTTGCATGAGCTCATTTCATGGTGGTATATATGCTTACTTCAACCTTTGGAAAAGTTGAAAGTCTGGTTTTTTAAGGCCCCCTTTTTTTTTGCTTGCTTTCTACTCAAAGTTCGCTTGATCTCCTTTTCCTCATGGAAAGACTAGCACTTCCCTTCTTGTGGCGTGAGAAAGAGGGATTAGTCACAGTAGATACAAACGAGTCGCCAATTATATATGAAAATAAATATATCGGTGTCATAAATCTCAAATAGAATACATGCATAGAAGTTCTCCATGGTTAAGAAGAAAAAGAAGAAAACTAAAAATTAAAAAAATGAACAATTGTAACATAACTTTATATAAAGTGCATCCAATTGCGTCTAACTGGGGATGGTTCTTCCAGTATCGTTTTCCAACTCATCTATACTAGTACAATACAAATAAATACACACTATTTTTTGTTTTGTTTAATTCCTAGTTTCTGAATCTTCAACTTTGTAAATCCTTCTCTCCTATTTCTGCTGCTATTTGGAATAGGCCTACCTAAGCAGGCAACTCATGAGGAACAAGAAAGCATGCATACACCTGGTCGATATGCCCATGCTGGGGGTAAGCGAGCATACTTTTCCATTCCTGGCTGCTCATCAAAAGGATGTTCCACTAATTTAAGTAACCTACGAACTTCTCCAAAATCACCGATTTCTGCAGCATCAATTGCAGTCTGGCAAAGATAGTTCCTGAGAATATATTTAGGATTTACTGTATTCATGGAGGTCTTCCTCTGATCATCAGAAATGCCACTTGTAGAGAGCTGCAAAAACCCAAAGCAATGATAGAGATGTCAAAAGCACAGGCCATCTTGGTCACAATTGATTTAATCACACATAAAGTATCACTACAACTTATGCATCAAGAGGGTCAACATCTTATCAAATCAAGAATTTGTGAAAAGAAATAAAGTACAGACACTGATTATATCACATGGATATGATGAAACCCAACCAAGCGAAATTTCAAAAGGTATCCAAATGACCAATCCAAGACACTACTTGGAAAGACCGGTAATATTCAAAGCCTTCAGCTAGTTAAACTATGAGTACTTGCTCATCTATAATCTGAATAGAAGTGTGTCAATGATAGTATGCATCTTCAAAACTGCTTGTTAAATAAATATAAATGAACCAAAAACTTTACAAGCATTGATCCAAGATTATGCCACTCGAAAATTAAGAATTATTTTCTACAAGTGCCTTGAACGACTAAAGAAAAACACAAACAATTATACCTCGTGTATATAGGTTTTCAACCAACTGGTCCACGCTTCTTTACGCTCTTGACCAATATCTAATAGCACTGACTTTAATGGCACTAACAATTCATCATCTGGAATGCTTGTGTCCGCTTTAATATTTGAGAGCGTGCGAAAGAAGTTTGTATAATCAACTTTGTCAACAGCCATATTAGTAAGAAGTTTACCAATCAGTTGTTTATTATACTTAGGGAGGCCAAGCTTTTTGGTCATTATATCTTGATAATCATCCATAAATTTTGTTCCATATCTGAAACAGACCAACCATAAGGTAAATTTTTCTCCTATAAAGAGGAGTGGGGGAAGGCTATTAGAAATGTTAATATTACCTTTCCAAAGCATAGTTAGCCTCTTTGTCATTTATCAAATGAGCAGCTGACAGTGTTGTTGTAAACTGTGCAAGATTCCACAAACCAATGTCAGGCTGGTTTGCAAAACAGTATCTTCTACCTGGAAGGTCTGTGGTATTTGGGGTAAATTTAGGATCAAAAGCATCCAAAAACCCAAATGGACCATAATCAATAGTAAGACCCAAAATGCTCATGTTATCCGTGTTCATCACACCATGAGTGAAACCAACCCCCTGCCATCTAGCAATCATGGAAGCAGTACGCTCAGCAATCTCTACCGCCCATGCTGATATAGAGTACCATTAAAAAGAACAAAGGATTTATAGTCAGCATTGTAGTTATTTTGAAATCAAATTCAGAAAAGCAACTGAATAACCTATAAAAATAAAGATAACAGAATAAAGTCACTAGTAAAAAAATAAATGGTTGCATAGCTTCCATTGTGTAAGTTATAATTGAGAGGTTGAGTGTACTCTAGCAACTGTAACTACATAAGACAGAGCTTGGTATTTTTGAAGTGGTTGAACATGTTGACAAATAAATCATCCTTACTGCCACAATCTGTTGTCAATGCGGCGCGGCCAACCCAAAAATTGGCGCGGGAGCACGGTGCGTAGTGAGCGCTATTTCGGAGGTGCGGCCCAAAATAAATTTAATACTAAAATACTACGCTATTAAAAAAAATACTAAATACCTTAAACATTACAAAATTCATGAAAAATACTAAAATACCTTATATTACTACTATTATTTTATTACTCAAGTAGTGGTCTATTATTTTTTATAACCATTATTGATCTATTATTAATAAATAATACTATTTTTATTTAAATATGTTACTATTGTTTTTTTATTTATATATAAAAAAAAATCTATTTGTTTTTTTCTTAAATAAAAGGTCAAGAGGCCGTGCAGGGAAAGTAATAAAACAAAACATTTTTTTAAGCCCATTATAATCGGGTTTAAACTTGGCCAGCCCACACAAGTCT
>Ga0209282_1001805_pt1 | contig 12014 bp, 5 predicted proteins | sample Mtrugardesep15_FD_187529 | JGI IMG/M metagenome (GOLD analysis project Ga0209282, IMG submission 187529) | Root nodule microbial communities of legume samples collected from California, USA - M. trunc garden sep15 (SPAdes) (version 2) | ecosystem: Host-associated > Plants > Roots > Nodule...
ATACCATCTTAAAACACGTTTCTAAGAACATGTTTAGATCATATCCTATGAAGCACGGACACATACACATAACATAACAAGGGAAACCAATAATTATTTGAGAAAATCATATATCATATAATTGAATGTAACGACATGTGTCGGTCAGATAATGGGCACGCCTTTGATCAAAAGTGTACCTTGTGCTCATCTAATTGGAACTCTCAATAGCTAGCTTATAAAACCAATAAGAAAAACAGAATTTTGAGCAAAACCCAGAATTTGCAGAGACATAAAAACAAGTAATACAAAAATGGGGTACCTTATTATGAGCGATGTCATTGAAAAAACCAGCAGCAGCAACAGAAGAAATTCTAAAGGTAGAAGCTTTATCCTTTCTACGGAATTGTTGGTGATGAAGAAATGGGTTTCTTTGTTTGACGGAGGGAAACTGAGAAGAAGGAATGGGACAGAAATTTGATTGTTGCAACAACATGATTGTAGCTATGAAAGTAGAGCATGAAACATGTTTGGTTTGGTTGGTTAAGGTAACACGCTGTGGATAATATGAGATGAAGATTCGAAGAACCTATTTTGCTTGCGCAGTTCAAAAACCTTTGTGTCGTTGTGTGAAACTCAAATGCAACATGAAAGGGAAGGATATTGAGATATTTTTGTTTAATAAAATTGAGGCACATTTTCACTGGCTCGTCAAAATGGTTTTACCTCTTTTAAATCGAACAAAACCGTCATAAACTATAAACTATAATGTATTTTGCAGTTTTAGTCCTACCTCCTATTTTTTAACTTCGGAAACGCAGAGAAATAGCAGTTTTAGACTACCTCTATGCTCTGCCATGAAATAAACAAAAAATAAAGCATGTGGGCACAAACAATCTACAATATTCGGCACATTAACCAAAACCCTAATTTGAAACATATCTTAGAATTAAGGTTTTTTGGTTAGTGTGTTAAATAAAGTGGATTCCTTGTACACAGCAGCGAAGCTAGCAAGAAATTTTCCCAGAGGCCAACTACAACCAAAAAATAAAATATTTTAAATTTATGCTAATTTTTGACAACTAAATTTATTTGGGGTAGCTTAATGTTTATTATTTGGGGTAGCTAAATATAAATACATACCAACTAATTTAAGAATAATATATTTTTTGGGGTAGCCAAGGCTACCCTTTGTATATGAAGGGCTACGCCCCTGCTTGTACCCACATGCTTTATTTCTTGTTTATTTCATGGTTGAGCATAGGGGATTGGTCTTAAACCGTCATTTCTCTGCATTTCTGGAGTTGAAAATAGGAGGTACGACTAAAACTGCAAAAAACATATAGTTTAGAGACGGTTTTGTTCGATTTGAAAGAGGCAGAACCATTTTCATAAATTGGTCAAAATGCGAAGACAAAAATGTAATTAAACCTAAAATTAAATAATACTTGTTTTCTTTAGGGAAAATAATATTACTTTTTATTTCTTTTAAAGGAAATTAATACTCGCTTTTTCGAAAACTCAAATAAACTTAGTTTACGTTAACTCATGCGACAAAAAAATGCAGGAAAAAATATAATTTTTACTCAAACTAAATTCGGAAAAGCTCGTATAAACTCAAGTTGCGTGTGAGCGACAAAAAATGCAGGAAATTTTTTTTTTACTCAAACTAAGTTCGAAAAAGCTCGCATAAATTGAAGTTGAGTGTGAATTGAGTTTGCGGAAACTTAGATGAATTAAGTTTATGTTTATCTATGTGACAAATAATAAGATTGTAATTTAAAATTTAGTTTTAACTTAAGAGCATTTTAATCATTTTATGGTGCAACCAGATTTTAAAGGGCTGTAACTAAAAAAAATCTTATAATAGTTGAAATTGAAAAGGGAGTATTCATAAAATTTGAAATAATCAATATCTTATATTGAGTAATTTTTTTAAGTACGGTTCACAATTGTCAGAATTGCTTGCATTTAATGCAGATATGACAGATTCCATCCGCAGCCACTGTTCATTGTTTATTATATTTTAATAGAAATGATATTTGTACAATTATTTTTTGACAACTTTTGAACAACTCTCTCTCATAGTTACGTGTTTTTTTATTCTCTCTTTATTGTTTTTGTCCAATAAAAATTAAAAAAAAATGATTGTCACAAAGATTGTATAAAATTAATTGTACAAATATTACTCATCATTTATTTATTATTCAATGTTGCTTCACGTTCTAAACGATCTATGGAGAATGGCGTGCAAGAATCTATGAAAGCCAATCAAATCTAAATTCCATAAACATTCTTTATTTCGGCAACACTTTTAATTAAGAAGAATATGAATTGAGATGACATACAAATTTTCAATCTTAATTACTCCATCCGTCTTAAAACAAGTGACTTTATTTTTTAAAATTAAAATGAGTGACTTTGTTATTGAGAGTTTTAATTCAAATTAGCCAATAGGTTATATTACTTGTGATGCAAGTACCAATAGATATAGGAGCACGTAATTGTTTTTCAGTTATTTAGAGCGCATAACTGTTCCTCTTCATGTTCCCTTTTCTCTTCCTCATCTTTTTGTCTTCTCCTACTACTATTATTATTACTACTACTTCTTACAATCATCGTGATTAACTAATTTTAACACACTCATGATCTACTTACAATCATTTCTAAGAAAATTTGACACCGAAAGAAATCAAACACGAGACTGTGATAATGGGACATTCTAAGGTTTGAAGCTAACACCATCAAATTAATTTAAATGGGTTGGTCTCGTTTTCACTTTACTTCAATTTACCCTAACATAATGAGGAAAACAAATAGATTTGTTAGTGGAAATATTAAAGGCTTCACTCATTTTGATCCCAAAAACAGCAACAACACCAAAAAAATTAAAATGTTTTATTTGTGCTTTGAAACACTTGGATGCAAGAAACTCTTGATCTTAAATTATATTTGTAGCATATTGGTCTTTTAATTTTATGTCTACGTATACTTTTCTATGAGTTATATACCATAAATGTTTAATGAGTAAAGCTACCGACATTCATTTTAACACACTATTTTCAATACTTTCTTTTATCGGATAAAATACATTGTACTCCGTATAAAATGGTGGAACATGTATGTATTTCATCGAGAGTTTGTTAAATTAATTCTTGCTAGTATTATTATTCATTTTTAGTTTTATACAAAAAGAACAAAATTTGTTTTATCTGCCGATCTATTCAATGCTGGAATCATACCAGCTATTAATGTGGGTATTTCCGTTTCAAGAGTTGGATCGGCCGCTCAAATTAAAGCCATGAAACAGGTAGCTGGTAAATTAAAATTGAAATTGGCACAATTCGCTAAGATATTCCTATCCTATTTTCTATCATTCCAATCAAAAAATTCTAAAAAAAAGTAAGTGGACCTAACCTATTGAATCATAACTATATCCACTATTCTCATATTCAAATTGGATAGAAATGAAATTCGAAGAGAGGATCTTTTTTGTTTTTAATATCTTTTTAGTTCGGACTCCGCAAGAATTTGTCAATATTTTGGATGAAATCTTATTGTTCCTAGGAATAAATTGATACTCCTCTTCTCGAGGGAGAAGGTTTTATTCTATTCTAAGTTCCAACATATAAGATTTTACTAGTTTTGAGCGACGGATCCGGCAGAACAACTCAAAAGATAAAGAAGTATCGTTAATTTCTTCATGCTTGTTCCAAATTCTAAGTACCATTTGTACAAATCAGAATCTCCCCCGTTACATGATTTCTTCTTCATATAGATAGATATAGGATCTATGGAAAAATTACTTAGAATTAGATTTTGTGAAACAGCCCTTCCTATCTGATAGAACAGGTCTTTTTCTAAGTTTACATTGGTGGCTTCTAATTTTTTTGAATGTGGGGAGTGGTTATAATTTTTTCGATAAAAAAATAGAATGGTGTGAGTCGTAACTTCAATGATGCCTTTAAATATGCCCTCAGATCATTTGTACTGCTTTAAAAAAAAAAACCAAAGAGTGTATCATTTGAGAAGAGTACTGGACATGTAATTTATGCACTACTTTAAATCCCCCAGCTCAGTCGATGCACCATCTTCAATCCAATGCTTCAGGTTTGCACATGTAATTTATTTGCAATAGAATTTATGTAGAACCTATCAATTGCGAAATTTCGAACTTAAACCCAAATTCCAGCAAGTGAAGGTTCAATCATCCCTTTTTTTAGAAAGATTTCAAATGCAAACACAGCAAAGTCAGTTTTCGTAGGAAATGAGTTAGATTTAATATAAAAAATCCTAATAAAAACAAAGTAGCAATATGTAGAGTTTAAAAGTTCCCCTTCCCTGAGTTTTGACCAGACAAAGACCAGGCCCTAATAGTTAACTTTACCACATCAAAATTCTCTGGTTCAAATAATGATCATGTAGAGCCTTATCAGCGATGTTGTTCCCCAAGTTTTATTCCAGAAACTTCAGAAAAAACTATTTATGAAGTTCTTACAGTCAAAATTATTTATGAAGTTGTGTAATTTTAAACTATTTACTTAAACGTGACAGTATCAATTACAAGCAAAACCCAATAAATTAATTGAGACATTAAAACAAGTTTAAGAAGAACTTAACACCAAATATCAGCTTTGTGAAGAAGAAAGAATGCAGCAGACAAGGCCTCATGGGACCTGGCAGCTTATAATTCAGAGTCTTGGTGGTGACAAGCAAGTTGATTATTGGGATCAGGGATCATTACACATGGTGGCATACGAATTTAATTGAATTCAAGAGATGAAATGCATCCCATTTTACAAAAATAACTAAAATTCTCCATTCAAGGAACATATTTTATCAATGTCTCTGCATGTGCATTGCAATTTACAAAAATGATGCTTGTATCATAACAAATAGGCATAGGGACTATTTGAGTTTGCCTACTGGTATAAGTACTTGTAAGAGTGGTTGAGAGAGCTTATAGCTTATGTAAAAATAATGACTTTAAGTTGTCTTTTGTTATGGAAATAGATTATACACAAGCACCTATATGATAAGTGATTATACTCTACGCGCTTAGTTAAGTTGTTTATCCAAACAGGGCCATAGTTAGAGACATGAAAATGTAGCAGCAAGAATTGAGCAACAAGACCAGCGGAAACAGGGCAGATAATGAGCAACAACAATGCAAATCTGCTGCTCAGAATTCTGCAACTCTGAACCAAGCCTTGTCATATAACAATGACTGTCGTGTTTTTAGTTGGCAAGACATATGAAGAACATAAGTATCCAAGAAGTATTGCGAAAAATGTTTTTAAAAGAATAAAAAATTATTGTTTAATTTCTAGCTATAGCAACAACAACCAAGTCTTATCCCACTACGCGGTGTCGGCTACAAGGATCAAATTACACCATTATATTCTATCATAAATCATATTTCGGTCAAACTCATTAATCTCTAAATCTTTCTTCATAGTTTCTTTTATAGTTTTTGTAGGTCTTCCTCTTCCTCTAGTACCATACATGTATCAGACATGGCACCAATACTTTTCAAGTTCTGAAGTATTTGGGCTTCCCAGTTAAAAACTAGAACAATTAAGACAAAAAGAAACAGAACAGTCTAATAGACAATAACTCAATATAGTGAATGAATAAAAACAAATTGAACCAGATAACATATCTCCATATCAGTATATACTAATTATAATCAATTTAAAATGTAAACTACAATGCACGTATCTGAAAATGGAAATTATAATATCAAAGTGAAAAACGAAAGGCTCAATGAAGAATGAAAAACAGAAAATTACAACTAAACAAGCTGCAAAATTACAACACCTCGTCTTCAAGAAGTGCTTCTCAGTGCATTCTCTTCTTCAGTGATAGTAAGCTTTCCCTCAACAAAATTACAGCATGCAATTGGTATTTCAAGTTGCTTCTTCAATTTTCTCACAACAAAAACCTCTGACTCTTCACATATGGTCAGCACAGTACCATTCCTACCAAGCCGACCAGTTCGACCAGCTCTGTGTGCATAGTGAATAGAATCTGTCGGTAAGTCCAGGTTTACCACAAGATCACATTCTGCCACATCCAAACCTCTTGCTGATAATTCATTAGTCACAAGAACTCTAACCTCACCATTCTTAAACTTCTTCAGAGTTGTTGACCTACCAAGCTTCCCAAGATCCCCATGTAACTCTGCAGCTTTCACCCCACGGGCTTCCAGCTTGAAGACAACATCCTTTAACTGCTTAGTATGATTCATGAAAACTATCACGAATTTGGCATCCAGTGCATGAATACACTTTCTCAATGTATCGACTTTGTGCTGCAATCTCACTACACAGTAATAGTGTTTCAATGCTGGAGGTAGACTCTCTACCACAGCCTTAGATGGCACAGACGGGGTAGAACTCGAGCTCGGTGACAAATTGACTGGCTCAGGGGACAAAGTTTCAAGCGGTACAATTTTCTTAGCTTGAACAAGAAGTGGTTCAGAACCCCAGCTTTTAGCTGCCCTTACAACCGAAAAAGGTACAGTTGCAGAAACCATAATTAACTGACGCTCGGTTTTTTTAGCATTTGACTTATGGTCTGCACCCGATCTCCTCCCAACATGCTCCAATAACCTGTGCATATCTTCCCTGAAATTGAACGAAAGGAGCTCGTCAACTTCATCTAATACCAAATACTGACAGCCGTGAGTACGAAGTTTTCCACTTGCACTAAGCTCAGCTATCCTACCAGGCGTACCAACAACAATAGCAGGTTTGTTTTTCTTAAGGGCTTCTTCCTGCCTGGTTCGGTTCGCACCTCCGACAAGCTGCTGAACCACTTTCCTGTTTTCCATTCCCAATATCTTCTCAAACTCCCTAACTATCTGCATTCCAAGCTCCCTCGAAGGAGCAACAATCACCGCTTCTACTCCCAATTTCCTCCCAGCCTCACCACCATCACCTCCCCCTTCACTATTTTCGCCTCTCAGCGGCCCAATAACAGACAAAATAGGAAGCAGATAAGCCAATGTCTTCCCTGAACCCGTATACGACTGAATTATCACATCACGGTTCTTCAAAATGGTAGGCACCGCAGCAGACTGAACATCAGTCGGAACATTAAAACCCTCTTTTCCTAACCTCTCAATCAACACTTCCGGAATACCAAGTTCCGAAAACGACTTAGCAGCAAAAGGGGCATTCTCTATTTCTTTTCTCTCCTTAACCCTAACACTTTTCTTCTCACTAACTCCAAAGGGTTTTCTTTTCACCTTAAAACCCTCAGAAGAAGATAAACCTAACGGCTTAACCTTATTTTCTTCACTTATAATCTTCGGCTCAATTTCACTTTCAAAACCAACGCTTGAAAGAGTCAAAGAATCATGTTTGTTCAAACATTTCACACTACTATGAAACCAAGCAAATCTAGAATTCAACAAAGCCCTTCTCATAGGAAATGATTCTCCAACAAGTACAAGAAACTTTGCTGAAACCAAAGATTGCATTTTTTTTTCAACAAACAGAAAACAACAACCTTAATCACTGTTTTTTTCTGTTAATGGAACAAGACAATAATCTTAATATCTGATAAAGAGTTTTCAAACAAACCACAAATTGTGAAACATGTAAAAACTGAAAAACCCACGTAAAAAAGATTCAAACTTTGGAACAAGTTAAAGGTGATAAAAAGTTGGAACCTATTTTTGGTGAAACTTCCATTACAATCTGGACCCAATTGTGATGAACATGAACAAGAAAGTAGTTGAATTTGGGAAATTGGGTTTTCGATTTTTCTGTGTGTTGGAGCATGCGACACAGTTTCGAGGGTTTATCGTATATAAGTTTTTGTTTTATTTTATTTTTTAGATTTTTTGTTATTATCTTTTTAGGGGTGAAGGAAGGATTTTTATTTGTCTAGTATATTTTATTAATTTATTTCAATGTTTAGTTGCTAAAATTATATATGTAGAGGTGATGTTCGAATCTCGAACTTATTCATCTTATAAGTAATTTTTCTTTTGACAAATCTTATAAGTAAATTTCTAACCATTGAGTTATTTGATAAAAATACTAAAAAATTACATTTGAGACATTTTAAATGATGTTGAATGAACAACAACATTAAAATTACCATAAAACCTCTTTACAACTTCAATTTAATTATTATATATCATCATTTTTAAGTTTAAAATTATGAAAGAAGAACCAAATACTGTGTGATTTTGAAATGACAAACCAATTCCTTAAGTAAGTTAAAATACGGGGACTAAAAGTGTAATTAAATCAATTATTTTATAATTATTTATTATCTTAATAATTATCTTATAAGAAAAAAAATCTATAAAAAATTATAGTTTAGTGAAACTACTAAAAATTTAGATTTTGAACAATTATTATATTCTTTTTTATATTAAAAATGAATGAAAACCCCCCAAAACTGTTTTTTTTATTTTTAAAATGAGTTTTTAAAACGGGAGAAAAATATGCTACATTTGATTATTTCATTATTTTCTACTATCTGTATATACCAGTTCGGTTCTTCTAATATTTGCATATATACATCCAATAATATTCACTAATTTTTTAAATATTATAAAACTATCAATAAAAATCGTAAAAAATTCCATGCAAAGTTGGGTACCATCCCCATTATTAGTGTTTTTGAACAACATACAAAAATAAGAACATCAATGTCTACAAGTGTGACATCTCCAATAGCTATAGGTTGACCACCATTAACATGACAAACATCATCTGAGACACTCAAGATTGAAGGGTCTATAGGTTCAACTGTTTGAATGTTTAGGCATTCTAATTTCACATTCTTTGAGCACAAGGACAGTTGTTAGATATAGTCACAAGAAACTCTGGATTTTGCTTGATTTCAATTCCTGTTGGATGTTGGGTTACATGGAGATCACTCAATGAACATTAGCTATAACCTGAAAAAATAGACAACAGATTATGGGAGTTATTATAAATAAAAGACTTAAAATATGTGTTTGGTCCGGTACTTCTACTAGTTTTTGACATTAGTCCTTGTAGTTTTTTTTGTTTGATTTACGTCCTCGCACTTTATAAAAATTTTAGTATTGATCCTTCTGTCAATGAGATGTTAAAAAAAAGGGAGCTTCTACAGTACATCCGTAAATTAAGGTGTACCGGTACTCATACTTCAAAAATCTTTAAATTAATTATTATTTTTATGGAATAAAGAGTTATTTGTTGATATTTATATTTTAGAAAATGTTATTTCATAAGAAAAAACATCATTTCATTGTTTATAAAAATCATTCTATTTTTTTTACGTTTTATTGTAAAAAATAATCAAAATTCTCTATTACGAGTACTAAAAATTCAGAAAAATTAAATTTTATTTTGTTGACGTTTTTGATAAATAAGAATTAATTATAGGTGATAGAAAACAATTTTTCTCTTCAAAAAATAACACTTTTAACTATTAATTTATTGATTTGGTGTACCAATACACTCATTTTTGTGGGTGTACCATAAAATTTGTCTTAAATTTAATGAAATTAATTTTCTATTTCTAAATCTAACGGTCCTCACTATTACAACGGTGTTCCATACAGCGGCTGTAGAGAATAATTGTTTAGAAAAAAATTAAGCGAAGCTGGCTGAGGGTAACACCAAAGAAAGAAGACACAATTTGAGCGGGGTGAATACATGCAAATGAATCCAACTTTGAAACCATGTGAAGGTAAAAGAAAATCAAAGAAATCTTAAAAAAGAAAAGAAAAAAAAATCAACTTGATAGAACTTTACTAAAAGAGATTGTTTTAAAAATGGAAGTATGCTCGTTATTTGCGCCGTACAATGGGGCAATATTATTAAAAAATATTATTCATTTTCACTCCATCTAATCCGGCATGTTGTTTAATTATTTTCTTTGTTATCAATGTATTTCGTGACATATATTTTATAAATGTGAATAATAGTAAATATAGTCTATAAAATATATGAAATCTGTCAATTTAGCTCTAAAATTATACAAAAATCCGTAAATTATTTTGTCTCTAACACCGAAATTACATGGACTAAAGTGACAAATTTTATATACTTTAGGGACTAATTATTATATTTACACACTTTAGAGACTAAGTAAACGGGAGTGGTAATTTAAAGACTAATTGATAATTTATTTCAAAAGACTTGTTATAATTATTTGTTTTGAAATGAATGACATTTTCTAATTTTAATGTAGAATTTATACAAAAAAAAAAAAAATCCGATTGTGCGATCTATAAAGGTTAGTTTACAATGTCCCAATTTTACATATTTGATGTTATTGATTTTAGTTAGAAGGATGACTATTTTTAATGTTATTGGTGTTATTTAAAACATAGATAGAGAACTTTTTTTTTTTTTTATAAAATATTGACATATTTTATATTAGAGGTTCATTTTTATTTAATATTAAAGCATTATCTTCAATTTGATTTGGACGCTCTTGTGGAAGAATACATGGATCTTTCACACTAGAAACATGGACGAGACACAATGAGTCTTCACCTACACCACTTTCCCCTCTATACATGGAAACATTTCCAACGTGCCACTTTGGATAGAAGCAAATGTAAACAGCTTGTTTTGATGATAAATTGGTCAAACTAATCTAGTGACATTAAAAGGAACCAATCTCACACATATTTCTTAAATGTCCACAATTATCTATCTCTTCTTCACTTCAATTTCAATATTGTTTGCTTCGGTTTTGAACTAAAATCTTGTTCTCTCCACAATGAAGTCAAGGTATATCGTATTCTTCTTCCTTAGTGTATTCTTCTTCTTGGCTATAATCATATGTACATAAATTAATTTCACACTGTATACATACATGCATACTTGTTTTTTTTTTTAGGAATACATGTATACCTTTTTTTTTTTGAAGAAACATGCATACTTGTTTATTAGTTAGATTTCTTGTAATTTTACTTCTCTTCTCATTGACTAACGTAAAGGATCTTACATGTTATTTTATTGACAACCGAAGGTATTGAGTTAAATTGAAAATAAAAAAGTATTCTAAATTGTTTGGGGCTTGATGCAATTCTGGTTGTTGTGAACATTGCATGTAAGGACAATTCACAAGTGTTTTTTTTCCACTCTCCTACCCTCTCTCAAGCCCTCCAAATTTATTGTTTTACCCCATTGAGCTTATATAATCTGAATTGAAAAATGTGTTTTAGATTATATAATCTGAATCGTATCAATACACACATGTTCACTCATTCCCCATTTTCAAAATTTAACCTAAAAACACTAAAGAAATCCAACTATGAATCATTCCTCATCGTGTCAATTCTCAACCAAACTAGGATGAATCCTTCATATTTTAGGAGTTTCATAAAGCTAAACAAGAGATTAGTACACATTCTTTAAGAACATCATCGTTTGATTGAGTTTTTTCCTTTCTAGATTATTAACTCGGTTCGAAAAATAAAATTTTAAACGGGTTCATCCTATTTCGGCAAATATAATGTGAAATGTCGTCACATGCTAATATTTTTCATATTTTATCATTTTTTCAGTAAGTCTGCCTTCATACCATATAATAGCGCCAAGAATCATTCCCTCATGAAAAAGAGAATGAAGCGTGATGATCGTCATCTTCTTCCCCCTTTTGTTAAAAAGAATCCCATAGAAAGACATTTGGATAGATTAGAACATGAACGGAAGGTCGATGTTTTGAGAGATCTTGCCCTATCTCCTCCTCCAACAAAGGTTATTGTCCCTGTGGGACCACACCCTACAGTGGCCATCCTTCCTGTGTCGAGTTTGAATGTTCTTGTGAGACCGCCATCTACTGTGGACGTCCATCCTATGTCGACTTCGATTGTCCCTGTGGGACCACCCCTACAACGGCCATCCTTTGCATGACAGCTCTTTCATCATCTGATCCACATGAAGACAACGATGAAGTGTTACCAGAAGGCATACCTTTGAGTGAGTTTGGGCATTTATTTATCTTTTTTAGTTTCTTTCAATTGACCAAATAGTTGGTCTTGTGGAGATTGTTTTGTTACTATTAAG
>Ga0209282_1001806_pt1 | contig 12013 bp, 9 predicted proteins | sample Mtrugardesep15_FD_187529 | JGI IMG/M metagenome (GOLD analysis project Ga0209282, IMG submission 187529) | Root nodule microbial communities of legume samples collected from California, USA - M. trunc garden sep15 (SPAdes) (version 2) | ecosystem: Host-associated > Plants > Roots > Nodule...
CTTTCCAAATTCTTTAGAAAGGAGCTTTTATTTTTTTTATTTTTTTTTTTCACTTCTTTTCTCTTCACGAAAAACATGTCCTCCTGTAGTTGTATTCATGTGAGTGGGAACTGTTACTTTTTTAGAAGACTTTCTTTAATCCTCTTTTGTTTTACATTATTCTTCTCCCTTATATTAATCTATCAAGATAGAAGAATCTGGTCTATTAACTGCACTGGGTACCTTTTCTCGAAGCTCCTATTTTCTATTTCATAGTTAATTTTTGCTCATAATTCAAGGGAGTTACCATTACCTGAACTTTCTTATTGCACATTCTTTCGTAGTTTCAGTCTTATCCTCCCTGTAGTCGTGCGTTGCTCTTCTTTAACAATCTTCCGATGTCTTTGGATGTTATCTAAAGCAATGGAGACTATTTTTATCATAGATTATTACCTTAATTTCCAGCCAGATTTATAGATTCTCACTATGTAAGTATCTGATCTGGTAAAATTTGATATGTGGTGTGATACAGGATGTTGCTTTAGCCATGGTTTCAATGAGACTTAGCCCGATTGGTCCACTCATGGAGAAGCTGTGTTTATCTCCTGAAAAATATGGAACCGCTCGCCGTTTTTACATTCAAACACTGGATGACCGCGCCCTTTCACCAGATGTCCAAGAGAAGCTTGTGGGGGAAAATCCACCTGAAGGAGTTTTCAAAATCAAAGGCAGTGATCATTGTCCATTCTTCTCTAAACCACAATCTCTCCACAAAATATTAGTTGAAATAGCTCAAATTCAGTAACTAGCTTAATGATCAACAATACATGATTTGTTACTTTTATCTTTCCATCTCCTAACTCACCAAATTAAAGAATATAGGTCACATGGCCCAGCTGGGAGATGAGTTAGATTTTATTTTTTATAATCATGAAATATAATAGAGGAAGATCTTGATTTATTGCCTTTTGAGACATTTAGTATTCAACTAGTTAAGTACTTCTGTAAGCTTCTCTTATATTTTTGGTTCATATGTATAGTATAGTAAAATTAACTTTTATACTTTAGATTTTGACTTTGGCAACCAATGTTTATTGTTTATTCAATTCAACACGTAGTAAAAAGTGCATATACATTTAAACAAATCACATGTAAGTGGCTTCATTTTTCTTTCTATCTATCATAAAACATAAAATATTCTCTTATTATATTTACATTATGAAACTCAAAATAATCAAAGAATTGACCTTTTCTTGCTTTCCAAGAATGTATAATACGTTATCTTATTATCTATGCAATTTTTTGAAACATTCTTATATCAATTACTAACCTTAACAATATCCTACAATTTCATCATCAATTTACTTTAGGTGTGTTCACTTTTTAACAATGTCTCAAGTGACAACAAAATAGATATGATAGATGTCAGATTTTCAATAGCAACTTCTCCAAAACATAGCTCAAGTGGCTGAAGTAGAACACTTGAAAGATTTTAAGAAGATTATCCAAAGGTTGAACACACTACTAATATATCATATTAACAACTAATATTTGTTTGTAATTATTTCCATCATAACTGTTAACTCAGCTTAGTAGACTACTGATTCAACTAGAATGCCTCATCTATTTGAATCCCCACAAGTTTGGTTACCGACGGAGATTAGTCACCGTCGGCGGTGAAAATTAAACTTCGTACCGATAACATAGTAAGCAAAAAACAAAATATTAAACAATAGTCGATTCTCATAAATATGCTTTCTTAACATTCATCCTACAATTCTTCACGCTGCTGGTAGGGTTCTAATCTCCTACAATGCTTCATGATCCAAAAAGCAAAAACATAATTTTAAAACAATCAAACACAACATACACAAGTGCGGAAGTGCCTGTTACTAGTTGGTACCAAAACCACACATAGCTTGCCACATCATGCCTCATTCATCACAGCTGAAAGGATGCACTTGTCCTTAGTCAAGATAGTCAACCGCACGAAACATTGTGACTTCTAGCACAACCGGCTTCTTCTTGATGAGCTCATACACACAATAATCTCGATGTGACAGATCGTTGTCCGTTACAAAATAAGTAAATCCCTTCACTATTCGCATCGATGATGATCCGACAGTATTCGGTACGCAAAACACTGCCCACTGTTTTCCATCAGAATTTTGAAGCTTTGTAGGAACATTTGGTTTCAAATACTTTACAGCAAAATCACGAGGAACATACTGCAAAATGGATGAGATCAATTTAGTGGAAACATAAATAACTCAACATTTACTTTAAGCCAAGAACTACAAAGTAAAATCCTCACCGCATATTTCTGCTTGGGAATTATGGAGCAAAAATAAGGGTTTTTTGGGTTGAATTCATTGGCAGCAACCTCTGCTCTTGCAGAAGCATGTTTAGACACGCTTTTGGCTTTTTTCCCATGACACTCACTTGTTTCAACCTTGGACCTTTTCCTAGGACTAGCACAGTTTGTGTTTGGTTCTCCATTAACACTTGGAGTTTTGAATGGATAACAAATCTCAACCGAAGTTACGTCAAATATAATAACACTAAACTTTGAATTCCCTTCGTATTTGAATGATAGGTAGCAACCATATCCTAACGAATAGTATTTTACAAACTCTTGCCATTCATTGTAAAAGAAAATGTCATTGCCGCGTTTCTTCAATCTCATTTTCCACTCACGACCATCGGGAACTGTAACTGTAACAACATTCTTGAGTTCGTTCCCAAATCTTGTTACAAACTCATCCGGAATTCTCTGCAGTGATAACAGCTCATCAGTGAATTTTTTAATTCTTCTTATTATGGTTGTTTACTATTTAGCAGATTAGAGACATCGACAATCCAACGTCACAGTTTCGAGTTATTAACTTCAAAACCAAATCACATATGCTTTTTTACTATTTAGCAGAAAGCAAAGAATGACAGTAACTAAAAACAGAAAGGGAAACTTACAATCTCTTTGTCATGAATGGGCGAGGGAAGTATGGCCTTCTTGAAATGTATGGATTCCCTTACTTCCTTTTCTGTCATTGACTGGGCAGACCTTCCATGTGGAGGCTGCATTGCAATCACTTTATGCATTAAGTTCACCAACAGTTCAGACATTAAAAGAAAAAACTGTGAAAGGAAATAGAATTGATGAATAAACAAATGTGAAAGATTTTTTAACCGTGCAAATCGCTGTAACTTGTAGCACAACAACAGGATTCCTCTTCATCAGCTCAAACACATATGTAACTCCCTCTAATAGATTGTTTTCCCTTGCAAATTTACCGAATCCACCGGATATTCGCATTTGTGATTTTCCTTTTGCATGCAATATACAATAAACTTCCCACTGCTTTCCTCGAGAATTCTGGAGCTTGAACGGAACCTTTAGCGTCAGATACTTTTCAGCAAACCTAGAAGGAACATACTGCACTATGGAGGAGAGGTCAATTCAAATGGCACCATAAATATAAATCATATGTAACTTTAAAAATTAGAAATTAAAATCCTCACCGCAAAAATGCCCTTAACGGATTTTGAATGAAAATAAGGGTTTTTTGGGTTGAATTCACTGGCAGCACATTTTGCTCTTGAGTTAGGACCCTTAATGCTTTGCTCTCCATTAGTACTTGGAGTTTTGAATGGATAAGAAATCTCAACAGAAGTTGTATCATATATAACAACATTAAATTTTGAATTCCCTTGATAATTGAAATCTAAATAACAACCATAATAAATAGAATAGTATTCTGCAAACCGTTGCCAATTGTTGCTAAGGAAAATGTGCTCGCCGCATTTCTTCAGTCCCATTTCCCATTCACGACCATCAGGCACAGTAATCATAGCAACATTCTTGAGTTCATTCCCAAATCTTTTTATAAACTCGTCTGGAATTCGCTGCAGTGTTAACAGCTCATCAGTTATACTACTATAGGATCAAACTTCAAAAGAGTGGTGACATATTTATGAGAATTCTACAATTTAAGTAACCACTCTCATATAGAGCTTCAGCTAAGTACATGTTTGGATTAATTTTTGCAGGAGACAATAGTCATTTTGGACACAAAATTGATTGACACGTTTAGGCAGCATTGCTTTTGACTCTAGAATAAATTCTAACTTGTAGCCGTGATTCAAAGTTTTCTGCCTCAAAACATGATTTTTAGACTTAACTTCATTATTAAGGAAATCTAATCAAATATAAGTTACGGTTTATTAGAAAAAATCATGTTGTGACGACTGTGAGTCCGCGGGGAAGCTCCAATTTCTAGCTTTATAAAATCACAACGACATATCAAAGATTCTAAATCAAATTTTACAACATTAGAACCAAACATAAACTAATAATAAAAATAAACAATGAAGCATAAAAATATAAAACAAGCTAGGGCTAGCTACACATTATTTGAAGCTATTATTTTGATGATGAAATTTTGAATATGATCCATATTAAAAAGTACAAGCATTATATATTCCTCAAAGTTTGACAGCTAGAGTGATAATGCATACTATCTCTTTTGTATGATCAGGAGGAGGAAGTATGGCTTTCATAAAATGCTTTGAATCTTTCTCCGGTGCCGGTGACAGAACACATCTTCTCCGGCGAGGCTTCATTGTTTCTTTGTTGCAAGTCAATACCCAAGTTTACTTTACGTTATGCATTTACTTGACAGTATTATAAATAAGAATGAAGTAATGAATATGAATGTGACAGTGATGTGACCATATATAAACTATGGTATGATTCAGAAAGTTAGAGAAAGCAAAGGCATGCAGGCATAGAAAAAGTGAATGAAACATAGACAAAAATGTGAAAGAAAGTAGAGGAAAGTAAATGTGTATCACAAAAATAGAAAGAAACGAAACCAAACGAAACAAGTATAAAAAGGAGGGAAGAAGAAAAATGATAAACTATATCCTTAATTTAATGGGTAGTCCAATGCTCTTATCCCAAACATAATATTTAATGATTAGTCTCTATTTTTTATGTTTTTTTTTTGTCAAATAGTATACGGTTAAAAATTGATGAATAAATGTGAAATTTGTAGTTTGAACTTCAATTTCTACGTCAACTGAATTATTCTCACATGAAGTTTTAGGTGGAGAGATGACTCATATACATAATGTAATGTCTTTGAAGTTTTAACTGGAGATATTGCGTCTCACTCTTTTGTATTTAAACTGTTGTTTCTTGGATCGCTCCAAAGACTCTTAACAAGTGGTATCAGAGTCCTGATTTGGCTTAGCCAAGGAGCGAGAATGGATTGTTATAGGAGGATGAACCCATACTTATGGAGGAGATTGTTGAATTTCGAGTGTGAGTGATAGTCACACACACCATATGTGAATGGGTAAAATGTTGAATTAACAATAGAGGTGATCCGTATACCTAATGTCTTAATATTTTAGGCAGAGATCTTTAAAAAAAAAATGTTTTAGACGGTGATGTGGCGTCTTCCTCTCTTGTGGCTCTGGAACATTTGACTCGGTATTTCTCTTGCGTCCCTCGGACCCCCTCAACAATACCCACATCAATATTTTGATGTGTGTAGCAAAATTAGCGATAACGAAAGTGATCGTAAACCGTAAAATAATATAGAAAAGAAGAAGAAAAAACACACGATTAAATTATGCCAAAATATATTGGCAACGGTTAAATTTTTTTAAATTCGTTGGTAACGACTAAATTTTTTCTAAAACTAATTTCTACAATGATACACCAAAAATATGCCAAAGGGTATATAATAATATTTTTGTTTGTTTGTTAAGATATATAATAATTTTTATAAAAAAGAGAATTTAATAAGTTTTCTTTTAGGGGAAGTTTAATAAGTTATTCAACACATCTTCATTATTAAATTTGTTTAGTTCTAGTTATTGTTTATAATTTAATTGTTGATAATAGAGTACATAGTGTAATTTGACTCGTAACCAACAAAACTATACCTCATGTTTTTTGACAAAAAAACTATACCTCATGTTAGTCTTGCAAAATCCTATCCATCCATAATCCATTGAATATTAAGTATCTATAGTTTCTAATAAATTTGTGTATTTGTGCATGGATACACGCTAAGAATTAGAAGTTTCTAATAAATTTGTGTATTTGTGCATGGAGACTAGTTTGAAAATTTAAATTATTGTTAAGAATACATTGTGTCAAAAAAGATCTAATGTATACATGGTAATTCTAAGACTATTTATGAGCTTACCACTAAATTTAGTGTTACAAATATTTTTTTTTTAACTAAAATGTGTTTCGTTTCTACGTATATTTATCCCTTTAATAATTGGAAATGACACGTGGATAATTGATATAATTTCTTTTTTATAGGACACATTCGATACCTTTTTTTGTTAACACAATGTTAATGGTAGTGGATATGCTTGATCTCCATATTTTTGTTGATGAAAAAAAAGTTTAAATGAGTTACGTTTTGGGGTCTCTCTAGGACATATCTTAAGACTTAGAGAGCATCGATAGAAGTACATTCATTGACGATGAAAATTGAACTCACATTTTAATGAGTTACGTTTTGTCGAATCATCTTAAAAAAAATTAACATTGTCTCTAGTAGTTTTTAAAATCACTTTCAAATGATTATTTTTTAAAATCTCTTTAGTGAGAATTTTGCTCGTCATTAAAATCATATCCGATTTGAAGGATTAGTTGTATACAAAAGATATTTGATTCAAATGATAATCAAACAAAAGAAATAGAATATATTATATTTGAAAAATAAATAGATTTTTTTTGAAGAGGCTAAAATGAAATATATTACCACATCAAAAGGTCCTCCTTAGCATAAGGTATGCCAAGGAAAAACACCAAAGTCGAAACAAATATTTACAAGGGAAAACAAATAACAGAGACTAAAGAGTGAAAGGACTAAGCCACCAGCCATGATAGTTGAAGGGAAGAGAAGGGAATTTCTCCTTCAACCACATGAATGTCAGCGACTTAATTTTATCAACCACTTACATAATTGAGCACTCTGTCATTGAAAAGTCTGTTATTTCTTTCTTTTCAAATTTCCCACGTAGTTGCATACCAAAGAACCTGTAAAATTGATCGATGTGCCTTTGTGACACCACCATCAATAGTGAATTGATTATAATGGTCTCCCACAGAGAAATGAATTACCATCGACAAACCAAACCACCTAGAAATATAATGCCAGATCGAACAAAATATATTACAATGTAAAAATAAATGTGCCGAAGTCTCTTCGGACCCACAACCAAGAAGATAATATGCTTTTTCCACAAGGAACAACTTTGAGATATTTCTTTAATGAATCTTTTTACTTTATTCCTTAATGGGCTGAACTCTTTTAAGGCCATTATGATGAAATCTTTGTTCTTTAGATATCATGGCCCATGTGCAATAATGCTTTGATTTGTCTTGATTTCTTACCTTTTAATGCCTTTAAGGATCTTGATTCTTATGATCATTGATCCTTCTTTTGGTGAGACAAAGAGAATAGCAATTATTCTTGATCTTTGATTATGCACATTCTTGACATTTATCAAAAGATCGTATTTGTCATTTTCTTTGTTGAAGATGCTTTGTTATCTTTGCGAGGTTAAAACGTTCTCGAGAACATTCTCACTGAAACATTATCACACAACACATTCGTAGATAACAAGATAATAAATGTAAATATGTGTTGTCTTTAAAAACATAAAGTGAGGATGTTCTCTTCACTTTTTATGACCAGAATGATCTTTTGTAAGAACATGAGAAACCTTTCTCAAATTAAAAATTCCTTTGATTGATTTCTATTCTCCCAAATCATATCTTGAAAAATGATGGAAGATTCTTGGATCATCCTAAATTTTTTATGATAGAATCTTCATGCATATGATCATGATTTTTCTTCCTTGATAGTTCTCCAATTAATGAATGACTTAATGAATAATTCATTCATCGGTTGGTTTCTCTTCAAAGTTGATTCTAATTATTTCGATGAGAATAATTTCGAGTGTAATAATCATCTTCATCATGAGAACCTTCTTTTCATCAAAGTTGATAATGTTCTCTTCTTTATAAGAAGACAATATCTTCTTGGTCAATTAACCTTGAATTGTTTGATGATACAATTCTTCTCATAATTCATCTTAGTGATTCCACACAATGTTTCTTGTTCATTAATGAAATGAGTTCCAACAGCTCTTTTTTAGCTTGATCTCCAAGACACACATCTCCTATAAATAGAGGACGTCTATGAAGGTTAAATGCAAGAGTTTTGATATACAAAAGCTTTGATATCTATCTCTCTCAAAGCAAAATCTATCAATCTCTTCAACATCTCTTTTGACATTTACAAAGCAAACTCCATAATCTTTCCCTATATTTATCATCCTTATCTCTTTTATTGAGAACATCTTTTTGAGTTTGTATTTGTACAAGTCTCTTTTGTTTGAGACATCACGATCTAAAATCATCCATCCTACAAAGTGTAATCTAGATCTCAAGCCAATTGAGCTTAATAGTTTGAGATAGGAAAAACCTTTATTGTGCGAAAGCAAAGAATTGTAGAAGCCTGTTGAGGTTGATAATACAGGGGTTACATACTGATCTGGTGTGATCAAGACCTTATAGTGTTGGTTAGAAGTTTCTACCAATTGAATACTATAGTGGATAATCTCACACGAAGTGTGGGGACTGGAAGTAGCTGGGTTTGGTGAACCAGGATAACTCTCGTGTGTTATTCTTCTTTCTCTCTCTTTTATTTTTTACACGATACACACACACGATCACACACATTAATATTTATTTATCTCCAGAATATTCTAGTCCTAATTAATTACAACCATATTAATCTAGAGTTATCTGGTCCTAATTTAATCTTTATTTATTTAACTGACTCCAGAATATCCTGGTCCTAATTAATCACAACCATATTAATTCAGAGTTCTCTGGTCCTAATTTAATATTTATTTTATTAACTGACTCCAGAACATTTTGGTCCAAGATAAAACAACTGTCTAAATATTTAACTAAAGTTTAAATTCACTTTATAATAGTGTTTTATCATTCTGCATTTATATTCCTCCAGAACATTATGTTCCTTGTTTAATATAACTTTACATTTCAGCTTAATATCATTTTTCTCATTCTACTTATATAATCATTCTCCAAAACATTCTGGTCCTACATATATATTAATTATTATTTATTTGCTGGACTAATATTAACCAAGAATTTTCTTGAGTATATAAACTTAATTTAAGTTTCAGGAATAATTTTAAAAGGGTCACAATATTTAAACCCCCTTTCTTGTGACTATTTCTTCCATTTCGGTCACCAACCCACACATCCGACCAAAACAAAGTTTTTTCCCCATTGCCAACCACACGGTGATCACTATCCTGAAACCACTCCTCCCTACTCAACACCTCCATGTCACGCCACAATAGTGAAGCATGACGCCCTCCACCCCCCAACCGCCCTTTTGTCAAGCCATATCGGGCTGACATCGCCTTAAACCACAAACTATCCCGATCCACTAGCATCCGCCAACACCATTTCCCTAGTAACGCATAATTAAATTCACTAATTCTCCTTACCCCCAAACCACCAACCTCCTTACTCCTACAAACAGAGTTCAAGTCAACCCATGATTTTTTCCTGTGGTCCTCACTCCCCCTCCCTCCCCACCCAAAAATAAAAAATAAAAAAAATTGATTCAATAGAGGAGACGATATCTGAGGGTGCCTTGAAAAAAGAAAGAGCATAAACAGGCAGAGATGACATGACATATTTCAGTAAAACCAAACGACCGCCGAAGGATAAATGTTTGGAGTTCCAACTGGACAATCTAGACTTGAGTCGCTACAATAACGGTTCCCAAAATGCCAAACGTCTTGCATTACCACCAATAGGTAAACCCAAATACACGAAAGGAATGGTTCCTACCTTACAATTTAACACCATAGCTGCTTCAGATAACCAAGAGGCAGGGACATTTACCCCAACCAACTGACTCTTTGAAAAGTTCACCTTCAAACCAGACAGAGCTTCAAAGAGGAAGAGTGCCGCACACATAGCACAAATGTTAGCCCAAGACTTCTCACCCAAAATTAAAGTATCGCCTGTAAATTGAAGGCGGGACACAACCACAAGATCACTGTTACCCACTTTATAACCAATAAAAAGATTATTAACATACAAAGATTTCATCAAAACATGAAACCCCTCTGCTACCAAAAGAAACAAGAAAGGAGAGAGAGGGTCACCCTGCCTCAACCCCTTCCCCAGAGAGAACTCCTTTATTGGAGAGCCATTAACCAAAACCGAAGCGGTAGCCGTTTCAGTGCATTCTTTTATCCATATCCTCCAAAGAGTCAGAAACCCCATTTTCATCACCACTTCTTGTAAGTAACCCCAATTGATTGAGTTATATGCCTTTTCAAAGTCTACCTTAAAAAGTAACAACTCCTTCTTGTGCCTTCTTGCTTCGTCAACTATTTCATTAGCCACCATAATCCCATCCAAAATCTGACGCCCTTTGATAAAAGCAGACTGAGAGTCCGAAACAACTGAACCAATAACCAACCGAAGCCTGTTTGGAAGCACTTTAGCCAAAATTTTGTACATACTTCCCACCAAAGATATGGGGCGGAATTCATTCAAGCATTGGGGATTATCAACCTTAGGAATAAGAGCAATAAAGGTGCTATTTATTCCTTTAGATAGTCTCCCGTTTCTATGAAATTCATGAAGAAAACACATCAAATCAACCTTCAAAATGTCCCAGAATTTTTTAATGAAGCCAAAGGAGACGTCGTCTGGTTCAGGACATTTAAAATTTTCACAATCCCAAATCTCTGCTTTCAGTTCTTCTTCAGAAAAAAGTTTGATCAAACCAGCCCCTTCCCTAAAGGATAATGTGCGGAACTACACGTTACCCATATAGGGGCTCTCCACATTAGTATGCCGAAAGTGAGTAGAAAAGTGGAAAAACACTGCATTGCGAACATTATCGACACCCTCAATCAACTAGAAAAGTGAGTAGATTAAAAATTAGTATTTAGTATCTGAAATATTATTTAAACAACTGTGTGAGTTTTTAAAAAAACTAAATTACATTAGAGTCCTTTAAGTTTGAGGTTTGTAATAGATTGATTTTGATCACACACAAGTCCTTTAAGTTTGAGGTTTGTAATAGATTGATCCTTTAAGTTATTTTGGTCACATCTTTTTTAAGTTTGTAAATGTTTCCGATTTAGTCTTTCTATTAACCAAATATTACAAAAACTATGTGGCATAAATACTAAATCGAAAACATTTACAGACTTAAAAAAAAAAACTTAAATTTTTTTTATGTGCGACAAAAATAACCAATATAATACAAACCTTAAATTTAAATGACCCTCATATATTTTAGTGATAAAACTAACTACCCCTTAAATAAAATTTCCATGAATAAGATACCTCCAATTTTCTTCTTTCTTTTTTTTGTGATAACTCAGTTCCTTTGGTAACGTCAGTGTCACATTGATCGCTTGATTATTGTTTATTATAATGTTGTGAACTGAAGGTAACTAAATGCATAACGTAAAGTAAACTTAGTTTAAATCTGTGTTGCACGGGTGCGGGTACGGTACCCGGCACGGGTACGGGATACAACATTTTTCAAAAAACAAAGGTACGGATACGTTAGGATAATTTTTTTTTTTATATTTAAAATAACATAGCACGAGGAAATTATATTGCTCAAATTACGACAAATATTCAATCAAAAAAAATTACGACGCTAAAACATCCAAATTGAAAAACTAAAGTACAGGATAAAACTTAATATATATGCATGAATAGGAAAAATTACACTCCAATAGTGTCAATATCACTATTTCATTCCTCATCTAAAGTAAAAAGACTAGTATAGAATACGAAAAAGAAAGGATTGGCTTTTATAGAATACGAAAAAGGAAGACAAGAAGATACAAGAAAAGACTTAAGTGCTAGACAACTTTTCTACTTCTGCAACTATTGGCAGACAAGAAAAAGTGGACATTAAGT
>Ga0209282_1001807_pt1 | contig 12011 bp, 7 predicted proteins | sample Mtrugardesep15_FD_187529 | JGI IMG/M metagenome (GOLD analysis project Ga0209282, IMG submission 187529) | Root nodule microbial communities of legume samples collected from California, USA - M. trunc garden sep15 (SPAdes) (version 2) | ecosystem: Host-associated > Plants > Roots > Nodule...
AAATAAACTAAGAAACCAAATTAAGAAACCAAATCAATTCAAGGTCCTTAATAAACTAAGAAACCAAATAAATTTTGTTATTTTTGATGAAATGTATGTGTGTATTTTCTATAATACCCCTAACCATTTATTATTTCATTCTATCTTTTCTCTCTACAATAAATATATAAGGGTATTATTGACAAAACAATAATTAATGTTGCATTGAACTGACAAATATTATGAAACAAAATTATTTTGGACAAGTATTATAAAACGGAAGGAGTATATAATAAGTCTTGTCGTATAAAAATGGTAGAGGCTAATTTATATATTAATTTATATAAAAGAATAAATTAGATCGTTGAAAACAAAATGAGAGTGATATAAGTTGATGATACTTGAAAACGCCATAATTCTGTTGAGTGTTGACTGAGTTGCTTACCAAATTAACAACAACCAACGTCAGCAAAGATCCACACACGAAGAACAAAAATCCAATGATATGGTAATGTCAATCTATGCATTCAGTTTGCAAACTTCATTTCTTTTGCTTCTTCTAATCACCTTTTCAGGTTTTTTCAGACAATAGTTTAGTTTGAAGTAACCAACCATTTCAGTTTTGTGTGAAAAAAAAATGGGTATATCTTTTTATGTCAGATTTAAACATCTCTTACTTGTTCTTGTGTTTTTTGCTACTATACTTGTTTTTCAATCTTACTGGAAAACATTATCTCTCATGGATGTGTCTAGTAGATTCATTGGAAATAATGTTACTTTTCAATCTAGTAATTCAAGAAAAGGAGAAATCTTTAGAATTGAAGTGGAAAATTATGAAAAAGAAATTCACACTTTCAATCAAAAAATACTGCTTCATGATTCATCACAAAAGGTTAAAGAAATTCAACACCGGGGAAAAGGGATTTCTTCAAAGGGAACAAAACTTCTGAATGCAGATCCGAGCATTTATCATGATAATGTAAAACAATCTTCAAATGGAAGTGGAATACAAAATATAGAAATTGAGCCTCAAAATGGGGGGAAACCTCAGCTGCTGAAAACTTCTTTGTTAGGTTCTTCGACCGCGATGACGAGTAAGTTGGTGCAGCCAACTTCATTAGCACAACTCAACTCTCAATTGATTCACAGTTTTAATTCTTCTTCTACGGTATCAAGTTCAGTTTTTGTTGTTATAACTTACGACTGAATCATTGTTGAATATGTATGGACTTCTAATTTTTGCATATTATGTATTGATGACAGAAGCCAAAATGGTCTTCCCAACGTGACCGTGAACTCTTATCTGCAAAACTAGAGATTGAAAATGCAAATGTCTTATTGAAGTCTTCAGGACTTCATGCACCTGTTTACCGAGAAGTTTCCAAATTTTCAAGGTATATTGACCGTTGCTCAATTTGTTAGATGTATAGAACTACATTGTAAATTATTCTTTTTTCATTCTTATACTATCAGATATGTGTTGCAAGTTGTACTGTATTTTTTGGATTAGTATGTTACTTCAAATAGAATTGGCTCAATTTTGGAAATTTCTACAGTGAATTTCAAGAAGTCATTTGTAATTTAGGGTCTATTTAAATTGACTTATTTGAGCTTATATACTTACATAAAAAGTTGTGAGACTGCTGGGAGAGTTTATAGACACGGTCAAACAGCTTATAGCACGGCATGTCCACTAGTTTTTTTAGCTGATTTCAGTAAGCTCTCCATGATAGCTTATATGAAAACAACTTATAGCTTATATGAAAATAGTTTTTATTTTATCTTTGGTTAGATTTCGTCTATGCTAGCAATGAATATGATATGGACGTTATTCCATTTGTTGACTCGGAGACCCCAAATGTTCCTGTTATTCAGTTCATACTTAGGTATGTGTTCTTTCAATAGATAATTGAAATGCATTTGTACATTTGTTCTTCAGGAGTTATGAACTGATGGAGTGCAAGCTCAAAGTTTATATCTATAGAGAAGGAGAAAAACCAATATTTCATCAACCGAAGATGAGAGGACTTTATGCCTCAGAGGGATGGTTTATGAAATTGATGGAGGGGAATAAAAGATTCATTGTGAAGGATCCAAAAAAAGCTCATTTGTTTTACTTTCCGTTCAGTTCACAAATGCTAAGGGCCAATCTTTCTGACAATAAGAAGATGGAGCAGTACCTTGACAAATATGTGAATATAATTGCTGGAAAATATCGTTTCTGGAACAGAACTGGAGGAGCAGACCATTTTCTCGTTGCCTGTCATGACTGGGTGCGCTTCTGATACATCACTTTGATTACTATTTATACAACATAAGGTTCTTATTATATCCTTATACTAAATGCTTTTAAGCTATGGGCATTTATCAATTAGGAAACCTGGTCAGTTACCGGATAATGGTATTGATCAAACTTAAAACAAGGTGGCTCAAACAACTAGCATATAGTTGGAGGAAATGGATTCCCTGTTGTAACTTTGTCAAGTAGTTAGAGATCTCGCCTGTCTTATCGAAATCAACGTTGAGATCATTTAGAATTAGTACTAATTGTGTAGTTTGAGCCATCTTATATACCGAGATTTATTACTGCATGGAACTTTTAGTGTAGGGAATTCAAGTATGTCATGTTTCTAGAATGATTGGCAAAATTTACCGCTAGTATAGTTGTGCTTGTGCAAATACATAATTTATTAAGTCAGGGAATACCATTCAGGCCAAAATCCGCATATCATCATAATGTAATAATGTATAGTCCCTTTGCATGACTGAGTGTGATGCAAATTAAAAGCAAATTTGACTTTTTTTAGGGTAATTTTAGATTAGTGCTTATGTACCTTGTCAAATGGGAAAATGGATCAGTGATTCCATGGTATGTTACTTGATATTGTTGAATATGGATTTAAGGCTGCATTGCATTTGTTTGCAATACTAACAATGTGATGCATGAAACTGCAGGCTTCCCGAATCACTAGGCAACCAATGAAAAATTGTATTAGGTCTCTTTGCAATGCTAATGTTGCTAAAGGATTCCAAATAGGAAAGGATACTACTCTACCTGTTACATACATCCATTCTGTGATGAATCCACTAAGAAAAGTTGCAGGTAAACCCCCTTCAGAAAGGACTATACTAGCTTTTTTCGCAGGAAGCATGCACGGTTATCTCCGTCCAATCCTACTAAAACACTGGGAGAACAAAGAGCCTGACATGAAAATTTTTGGCGCAATGGCACGTGATGCAGAAGGTAAAAGAATGTATATGGACTACATGAATAGTAGCAGATATTGCATATGTGCCAGAGGTTATGAAGTTCATTCACCAAGAATAGTTGAAGCCATATTTTCCGAGTGTGTGCCGGTGATCATATCAGATAATTATGTGCCTCCTTTCTTTGAGGTTTTGAAATGGGAAGCATTTTCGGTATTTGTTCGTGAAAGGGATGTCCCTAATCTTAGAAGCATACTTCTCTCAATCACAGAAGAGAAGTATTTGGCATTGCATTTGGGAGTAAAGAAGGTTCAACAACATTTCCTGTGGCATAAAGTTCCTCTCAAATATGACTTATTTCATATGATTCTTCACTCTATTTGGAACAATAGACTTTCTCATATTAGACTCAAGTAATGTTAGCGTTGATGTAAACAAGTTGTGTGCAAGTAGAAGATGTAAATAGATATATGTATATCTTGTTTTGGTAATTTTTATTGATTTATCTGAGTTACTTTTACACCTCTAGATTTATAATGCACCCTATCCTCTTATCTTTAATCTTCAAGAAACATAAACGACCACCATACTGCCCACTCATGTGTTATTTAAGTATAATTTGCTTTACTTTTCATGTCGTTGATTTCTATTATTTAGTAATGGCTATTACATTGTTTAGATTATTAACCAACTAGCTCATCATTATGCCAAAAAAATTGAAGCAGTGGACTCACGCCCTTTGAAAACAGGTGCAATTCATCAATAATACCTGTATAACTTATCCATTTTTTTTTTTGTTTTTGTTTTGATAAAGTAAATGAAATCTATCATCTTAGTCCCTAAAATATATGAAAATCTATCAATTTAATCCATGCTAGTTTAATAAAAGAGATTAAATATACGGATTTTACATACTTTTGGAACTATATTATATATATTTACATAACTTAGGGGAGTAACCTTTCGTGGGAAATAAGAATGGACAACTTATTTCTCGGAAAATATAGTAAAAAATGTTTGGTTATTTGTTTAATTTCTGAAAGCTTTGTTTAAAATAATTCCTTGAAATAGGTAAAATAAGTTTGGTTTGAAATATAGAATCCTGAAAATGAACCTTATAATTACACAAATGCCCCTACCGTATAAACCATAAATCCAACGTGTGTGAAAGATCTATGTTATTTCATTGTCCACACTCTAGATCTTTAGCTTTGACATGAGGAAATATTGAGATCTTGTGAAGGAGAAGAGTGTTAATAAGTCTCTTATTGATAACCTAACAAGTGCTTAAAAGATTGGATATACAGTCATCACTTTAAAACCAATCTTATGAATATATTAGTTCTACATGTGTCCCTTTATTATGTAAGGCTCATTTGTACAATTTTCTTCTTCTTTTTATGCGGCTCTCTCAAAATTACAAGATATATTAATGATCTTTCATAATGATACCACTAACTAAACTAAAGAATTGAAATACTAATTTTTTCTTTATTAAAAATTGAAGAATTATTTTGGAAATATAACTTATATTGTTGACAAATTTAATTCTTGTGCATCGGTCAAGTGAGTCTCACGCGGAGGGATGAATATAATTTTATTTTTATTTTTCATTTTCAACCCTAAAAAATAATCAAAAATATTTTTCGCTGTCTATACAACTAAATAATCGTTAAATAATGCATTTCTCGCATGCATGCATTTATTTTCTAAGTTGAATGTGTAGTCTCAAGGTTCAAAGAAGAAATTCCAAGACCTTGGAATTCCCATCCCCATTTTCCGTACATTAGAATTATTGTGATGACTTGACTATATTCTATGGTTGATGAAAAGAATATTCATTTTTCAATTTATTTATCTTGGCTTATGCACAGAACGTCAAGTATATATCTTGTAGCTACTATATTGCTATCTAGTACGTTTCACTCTCTTTGCCGGCCACAAAAATTTCAGGACAAAAATACAATTGTCTTACAAACCTTAACCTCAATACAGCTGACATAGTTAACAATGTTAGTCCTAGTATTTTACGAAAACAATCCTTGTATATACTATAGATGCTGTTTATGCTGCATACTCATTTTGCCACAGCCACACTACATTAGCATTGACAATTAGCTTTAACATATCTATCAATTTTGCAGGGAAAAAATGTCAGGAGAGGAGATTTGGTCATCCGTTGCGGAAGAATCTAGCGAATCTCTGCCTCCATTTGATAACAGGAGTGGCTACAATCCAAGAACAGGAATTTACCATTCTCTTGTTAAGCTTGAAACCAAACATGAAATCCCAACAAAGCCAGATCTCAACACTGCAACTCTTGTGCTATCACAGTTCCCACAAGGAGACCTTGCTGATGCAAGAGTTGCATTCGTTGATTTAAGTACTAATCATAGTGTAACCTATGGTGAGATTCGTCGATCAGTTTACTCCCTTGCAACAGCTTTGTTCCATGGACTTGAGATTAGAAAAGGCGATGTCGTGTTTTTATTGTCTCCAAACTCAATCTTGTACTCAACCATATGCTTAGCTGTGTTATCAGTTGGTGCAATTCTGACCACTGCCAACCCTCTTAATACTAAGTCAGAAATTGCAAAACAAGTACATGATTCAGGTGCTAAACTAGCTATTTTGGCACCAGAAGAGTTACACAAATTGGTCCCAACTGGAGTTCCTACAATTCTCACGTCTGGGACATCTGATGGAAAGTTTTTATCAGTTGAAGAGTTAATAGAAGGCTGCTATGATTCACAAAAGTTGCCACATGTTCCTGTGGAGCAATCAGACACTGCCGCTATACTTTACTCTTCAGGGACTACTGGAGTAAGCAAAGGTGTTGTTTTGACACATGCAAATCTCATAACCATAATGAAACTGCTCTGCTGGTCTGCTGATGTATCTACAGCACAAGACGATGTTTTCCTCGCCTTCATTCCAATGTTTCATGTCTATGGACTGATGTTCTTTGGATTTGGGTTGTTGTGTGTTGGTGTTACGACAGTTTTGATGCAAAAATATGATTTTCAAGCCATGCTTGTCGCTATCGAGAAGCACAAAGTTAATAACATACCGGCAGTGCCGCCAGTGATCCACTCATTGGTGAAACATGCTAGCAAAGATGGTTGTGATTTGTCTAGCCTAAGAAGGGTTGGCTCTGGTGCTGCACCTTTGAGTAAGGAAATGTCACTGGAGTTCAGAAAGCTGTTTCCTTGGGTTGAACTAAGGGCGGGTTATGGACTAACAGAAAGTTGTGGGGGAGCTACATTTTTCGGGTCGGATAAAGATGCTAAAGCTCATCCAGAAGCATGTGGAAAGCTGATTCCAACTTTTTGTGCAAAAGTGATAGACATCGAAACAGGGAAGCCTTTGCCTCCACTCAAGGAAGGAGAGTTATGGCTGAAAAGCGGTGCTATTATGAAAGAATATCTAGGGAATATCGAGGCAACAACTGCAACAATTGATTCAGAAGGTTGGTTGAGGACAGGTGATCTTGGTTATATTGATGAGAATGGAATTGTCTACATAGTTGAACGAATAAAGGAGCTAATCAAGCACAAAGGGTATCAGGTACTCAAAGCCATAAATAGTTTTAGTTTCAATGAAGTTTTGTTGCAATTGAAGTTAAATTAGAATATCAGTAAATTCCTTCAGTTCTAAGGTATCATATTGAGTTTGGAACGGTTTCAGTTTTCACTAATAAGTATGTGAATTGCTTGTGTCAGGTAGCTCCTGCAGAACTGGAATCTCTGCTACTAAGTCATCCCCTTATTGTTGATGCTGCAGTTATTCCGTATGATACCCTCAGCCTATTGTCACTCTTATTTTCATTCTCTCTGTGACTTTCTTATGAGGAAAACAAAAATGTTGCAGGGTTGAAGATGAAGAAACTGGGCAGATACCAATGGCATATGTGGTGAGGGCAGCTAGTTCTCAACTATCAGAAGACCAAGTCATTCAATTTGTTGCAGGCCAGGTAGGCCACTCTTGGCTCCTGATTTCATGCAGTAAAGAAATCTGCAGTCGTTGTAATCATTGTTGCTTAGTGGTTGGATGAAGATCAAACAATTCATATTTTAAGTTTGTATTTTAAACCTGATAAGTTAAATTAAATTTTAAATTCATATTCTGACTTCACCTAATTAGGTTTAACTTAAGATACAAAACTGAAATAAAAACCATATGACATTCATCCAACAATCTAGATGCAATAATTGCAGAGTTACTTCATCAAGTCCATTTTTGCTTCTCTTAGCTCCTGCCTTCTCGTTTTCCTATAGTCATTTTAATTTCTTTCTATTTATTTTTGAATTAAACTAAATTTCTGAATTTTCAGGTGGCTCCATATAAGAAAGTGAGAAGGGTGAGTTTTATTGACAGTATACCAAGGTCAGCTGCTGGCAAGATATTGCGAAAAGATCTTGTTTTGCAAAGCAAATACCAGCTTGTCTCTAAGTTGTGAGTAACTTGGGCAAAAATGACGGTGCTACAGAATGTTCTACTTTTTCTTCAATTAATGAAATGGAGTTCAAAGTGAGGAGAAGCCGCCTTATATCAGAAGGGATGGCCTTGTATAAGAAGGGATAAATGTTGTTTATAAGCCTAAAGAAATAAAGTTATGGTGTAATGAGAATGCATAGCTAATTTTGATAGTTCTAGACTTTATTCATGTCCCGCTAAGAATTTCAATTTGTCAGTAGACAATGTCAGTAAAACTCTGGTTTAGTATAAACGGAGTTGGGGGAAAAAAGAAATTCCAGTCTGTATGGATTTATTCTTTTTTTATAGGTATTGCCAATGAAAGAAGTCAACATGCTTATAACAAAATAAAATTAAAATTGTGTTCCTCTAGCAATTGAAAGTAAATTACTAATTGGTCAAATTAAATTTGAATAAAACGAGTGAATAAAATGTCAATATACATACTCAAATATATGAAATGAAAGTAAATCCTGTAGAATATAATGGAAACATGAAGTATGAAATGAACCAGACAAAAGTGAACCTATTAAAATTACGAATTACAAATTCAAAAACCTTGTATAACCATCTTTTGGAAGTTGCAGTCCATCAAGGTTGGAACTCAACATCTTATCCATCATGCATTACAAAGCAAGATGACCACCTAAAAGCTCTGAACAAGGAAATGCCATTTTCTGCACAAACTAAAATAACATGAAACATTCGGTTGCTTGTAAAAAAGTTGAAATTTCCAAGAATAAACTCCAAAATCACTTTAAGTGCCATTGCCCTCACAATCTTCATTTTTCACTCCCACCAAACAATCGCCAAACTCCACCAGAACTCTGCCTCTGAGCAGTTGCAGCGTGCTCCATCTCCTGGTCAAAAGCAGACTTCTTTTGCCGAAGAGCCTGTACCTGATCTTCCACAGACTGCATTGATTCCAGCAATTTTTGGAGCTCTGTAATTTTGGCCTGGAAACAAACATTACCGATATGCTTAAATCCTACACAGCTAAAAATCCATAGTTAACTTCAAAGATGGGAAAGTGAATTTTAACCTCCAGGTTAAAGCATCTTGATCTCTCAGCCACAAGTTGTCCCTGGACTGATTGGAGTTCCTGAAAATACATATTTAACGGTGAAAACTACAATTATCAATAAATTTATAGTGTACCTTTGCAATTATGTCGTAATACATACCTTGGTCAATTCAGCATGAGTACTATTTACTTCATGTATCTCACCTCCAAGCTTAGAATTTTCGGCCTTGACTTCTGTAATTGACAATTCCAATAACCTCTTTTCTTCTTTAATGGCTTCAATTTTAATTGTGACATCACTTTGATGATGACCATTTACAGATGACTTGGGATTTATATCATCCAGTTGCATGAAATCCAACTTCTCAGATTTAGACAATGCATAAGCAGAAGAAACAGAAGCTGCAGCGGCTGCGGCAGCTGGTGACTGGAAAATTTTGGGACGCAAAGTGTCCTTTGCCTTGGGTCTCAAAACAAAAACCTAAATTTACAGTCTCTAGTCATCAGTCACAGAAACCACTACATTGAATGCATCAAAATTTTAATAAAAAAAGCGCGCTTAAAAATAAAATAAGTAATACTAGCAAGTTCAGAATTTGTGGCATATCATGCCAATTGCAATACATGGTGTCAGGTAGAAAATTAGTCTCTAGTTTGATTGAACTAAACCCAATCAATTTGCATGATATAATAATCAAACCTTATCTCACTAGCTTCCTATGTGGATAATAATTGATGCCACTGGGTTTTACTAGCATTAAAACCAATCCTAATCTTAGTCACAGTGCTAATAGTGCAAGGTCTTTCGAATTGACTATCTTCTGCAGAACAGCTTTTCTTGTTGACGCCTTATGACCAGATATCTTCACTCTTAATCTTTTTGCTTTTATTTCTTGTATGTTCACTCATCTACCTCAGCATTTTGATCTCCACAACACTAAATTTTTGCTTTAGTGGAGATCAGGAAATGTCATTACTACCCAACATTGACTATTACAAAGAATCACCGGTCTTGTGGTTGTTAGGGGTGTGCATGGTTAACCAAATATGTGAACTGAACCACTTTATTGGTTCCAATTTATAAACCAAACCATTTATCTTGTTAACCGCTTTGAGGGGAGAAAACAGTTCCAAACCGGTTTAGATCCAGTTCCAAACCGGTATTTAATGTAAACCCCTTATAAATTCCAACTCTCTGTTTTTTTAATGATAATTGCAAGTAACACTGTAATTGTAATTATAACACAAACGGGTCCCACAAACACAACAACGATGACATCACTATAAAGACAAACGAGGCATGTTGAGAAATAACGTCCCTAATATTGGAAAGAAATAACTGTTAAAGAAGTAAATAAAAAGAAGGTAAGTAGAATAGTGTACTGTTATCCTAATCATACTTCAAAAAGTGATGTCTTTAACATGTTGAGGTATTTAAAGCAACGTCACGTGATAATTATGGAAATAAATAAATAAATAAATAAAAAGAAGGCAATGGGCTCAGGTTCTGAAAAAAAGGTCCCACAAACACATCAACAATGACATCACCACCACTGTTGTGCTTGATCGGACTCGATTCCTCGTGTTACTTGCAATTAAAACGCAAACGGTTAATCGGTGCAGCTTACTGGTGGATGAATAGAAAGTGTGGGTAACTGATATGTTACCGGTTTTAAACGGGAACCTATCTTATTTTAAAAAAATGGGCTGGGTCAGTTTATAACGCTAACGGATTGGGTATTTTAAATTGGTGCACCAGATTTTATGGATTGGTTCTCAGAAACCAGTTTTATTGCACACCCCTAGTGGTTGTAGCTATCCAGCAAAATTATCCAAGTCAAGTTGCAAAGGTAATGGCCAATGTTTACAAACACAAATAGCTAATTATTCTAAAAAACTGAACCAATGATTTCCTTTACAAACTAAATTGGACTCTGTTATAGTATAGTAGAGCCTAATTTACTTGAATTCAATAAAATCAATTAACCAAGTATTTCATCCATCTCCATTGTAAAAAATAATGTATTTCATCCAACTTCCATAATAAAAAGAATCTTTGTTAAGATTTTGACAACACAAATGGTATGTAGTTATTAAATACTCAATGTTAAGATAGAGATGAGATTCCTACATACCTCATTGCTATACCTCCCATTGTAGCCACCAAAAGCAAACAGATATGTTTCACCATCAATCACTCCTGAGCAGACACTAAGACCCTGATAAGCAATGAAAACTTACATCACATATAAATCAATATGCAAAGGGCGTAAATCATTATCAAACTTCTTTTGCACAAGCAATTGCTGACACAACTACTATCATATTTAATTATATATAAAGAGCATCCCACCCATTTTGATTAATTATCTACTTAGCAAGTTATAAAAAATTAACGCCCTACTTTCTTTCATCTTATTGCTGGCCTATCTTTTTTTCATCTTCAAAGTTGCCCTTTGGGGCTGCTGCTATGCCTCTCCAAGGTGGCAGTAATTTCTGTTCTCTTTTGTATAGTTTTTGTGCGTGTTTTCATTCAATAAAATCCTTTAAATCTACATGGAACTTTGGTAGACATGAGGAATTGTTTAATAAAAGGATCAAAGTCCAAGATTATTGGAATGAGATTCAAAATCCAATCCTAAAATGCAAAGGAAACTAATCTAGATGTATCTTCTACAACTTCGGTAATGACTAATGAGGGCAAACAGAGCTAATCAGAAGGTCTCAAATGCGGGTCGAAAAAGAAAGTGGTTCCCCCTCGCAGGAATGATATATATATTGATAACAAAAGAACAAAATAATTTTATTCAATAACAGGTCTAAGAAAAGAGAGAATTTACAATCCTACATACAACAACACACCTGGAAATATTAATAAAAATGTAAAATGGATAGATTGCAGAAAGTAATTACCTCACTAGAAAGTGGATCTTTTTGCTTCACAACATTCAAAACTGACCAAACAAGTTTGGACATGTTTAAGACCAGGGTTTCAGGGCAACCTGTTTCGAAAATCAGATAATCATACATCCATAAAAAAAACATTGTTTCATTGATGTATATTAGCTTGACGTATGCATAGTTGACATCAATAATTAATTTAACTGCCCCTTGCTTGTAAGAAATTTATTATGGTTCATTTAGAAATAAGGAAGCAAACTATATTTTGGAGTTTGGGGTTTATGCAGCCCTTTGATACATTTGGATTGTGCAGGATGCCTACACATCCTTAGAGGGAGTCATTTTTCCCCTAGATTGCGCTTCAAGATAGGATTGTGTTTAAAGTTTCACGCAGGTGCTAAGGCAAATGCATTTTCTAGTTAGT
>Ga0209282_1001808_pt1 | contig 12010 bp, 4 predicted proteins | sample Mtrugardesep15_FD_187529 | JGI IMG/M metagenome (GOLD analysis project Ga0209282, IMG submission 187529) | Root nodule microbial communities of legume samples collected from California, USA - M. trunc garden sep15 (SPAdes) (version 2) | ecosystem: Host-associated > Plants > Roots > Nodule...
CCGACTCTCTTGATGATTTGAAGACACAACTTAACATATATTTTGAGCATCTTGGTGAAAATCAATATACACGCCACTTATTTGGCCAGATGCCATGCATAGACCTAGGAGAAGATAGAGATGAATACACATGGAAAACAGCAAGCTATATGTCTTGGCTTATTCGCGACGATAGCGACGTCGGATTTATGTTTCAGAATATGGTGGAAAATAATATATTATATATGTATGTTCGTTCCATATGCAATCGCGTTGAATGTGTTGTTTAATTTAATGACATGTCATGTGTTATTTAATTATGGACACTATGTAACGTTTTGATGAATTTAAACTTTTGTGTACTTTGAACCAAATGTCGGTTTGTTTTAATTATGGACAAGTGTTTGTGTTTATGACTCAGTACAAATGTTGTACGACTAATATTGCCTCTAGAAATGCTCTTGATGAATTATTGGTAAAAAAACTGGCCGAAAAATGGCTAGGTTGAGTTATGCAAAACCCACTGTCTACATAATTGATTTCCTCGGGAGTTAACTGCAGATGGAAACAGCTGCAGTTAACTACTGAGAAAAACTTCACAGTTAACTGCAACCAGTTTTTGAATTCCTCAACAGTTAACTATTGAGAGGCATTTTCGTATTTTACATGCGTGTTTCAGCCTTATGATATGTGTCAACAACAGATTTTGTGTTTTTAGCTCCTACTCATACTAAAAATGAATCACATTTCCCACATTTGTATGTGTTACAATTTGCAAACAATAATGATAAGTGAATATCCTTTTTTATGATTAATTTAATTCAGGATCAAAATTGGAATTAATTCAACTATATTATTAACCATGAATTTTAAGTTAATCTAAATTTACCATTTATTCAATTGAATTAATCATATTTTTTTTGTACATAAGTGTCCCTTAAACATTTCATTTTTATTTGCGCCAAGGCACGAAACATTAACATAGTTTCAAATTTATTTGTATGATGATGATGATCATGACTTTTTCGTGATAGTGAAAAACTGAAAATTAAAAATTGATAGAGCACCATAGAAAATCCCATCACACATCCATGATTATACGTGATGCCAACTATCAACAACACTAATAACAATAACAAGCTTGACAATTGACAATTCAAACATAAAATCAGAATTGTGGGGTTTTTGGCGGTTTGACTTGCATAGCAAAACAGAAAATGCCTGCAACCTTGTTGCACCTAGAAAAAGAAAAGAAAAGAAAAGAAAAATAAAATATTAGGTAGGTGTTGTCATAATAAAAGTAAACAAAAACCATAGGAAAGGAATTGTAGGTGAATAAAGCACACACACTCGCATAGATCCCAATGAATCCATTCCATTCCATTACACAACCACTTCCACTACCTATAGCTAGTACAAAAATTCACGTGGAATTAGTACTACACCACCACCCAAAAATGTCTCTTAATACAAATTCAGACTCATCTCCAAAAACCAACCATACCCATAAATTAAATTAAATTAAAGTAAAGAACTGAACATCCTCTACTCCTTCAAACTTTAGCAGCAATGTTATCATTTAGTACATCTTAGGATTATACTATATTTTTTAGCTAAATATGCAAGAAACATTATTAACTATTTCAGAGCTACAACAACAACAACAAAACACAAATGCAAAGAAAAACGAAGAAATGGAAGTAGTAATAGTATCATCATCACCATGTCGTCGACCACCGCGAACACGGCGCGTGTCACCGACGCCTGTAGAAAAACACCTCCCAAACGGCGACGTATACAGCGGTAGCTTATCAGGAAACACACCACACGGCAAAGGAAAATACGTATGGAACGATGGATGCATGTACGAAGGAGAATGGAAGAAAGGTAAAGCATGGGGGAAAGGGAAATTCTCATGGCCATCAGGAGCAACTTATGAAGGTGATTTTATTTCAGGGGCCATGGAAGGTTCTGGAACTTTTGTTGGTGTGGAAGGTGATACTTATAAAGGTGACTGGGTTTCTGATAGGAAACATGGGTTTGGTGAGAAATGTTATGCTAATGGTGATGTGTATGAGGGTTGGTGGAGGTGCAATTTGCAAGATGGGGAAGGGAGGTATATGTGGAGGAATGGGAATGAGTATGTTGGTGAATGGAAATGTGGTGCTATATGTGGTAATGGTGTTTTGATTTGGAAGAATGGGAATCGTTATGTGGGTTGTTGGGAGAATGGTGTGCCTAAAGGGAAAGGTGTTTTTACGTGGCGCGATGGGAGTGTTTCGTCCGGGAATTGGGGGAATGATGAGAAGAAGAGGGTTTCTGTGAGTGTGGATGATGGTTCTAAGAGTGTGGTTTTTCCTAGGATTTGTATTTGGGAGCTTGATGGGGAAGCTGGTGATATTACTTGTGATATTGTTGATAATGTGGAAGCTTGTATGTTTTATAGAGATGGAAGTGAATCAGAGAATGGTGGTGTTGGTGGTGTTGGTGATGTAGGGTATGGACACTCACAGAAGAGTCCTTGTTATTCCATTGATGGGGATGTTAAGAAACCGGGTTATACTGTTTGCAAGGGACATAAGAATTATGATTTGATTCTTAATCTTCAATTGGGTATTAGGTGTGTTGTTTTTTGTTATCTACATTGTTAGTTTTGGACTAGGATTTGGTTTATATTTTGTGTTATCTACATTGTTTTGTGTCTTCAATTGTGATTTTGTTTTTGTTTTAGATACTGTGTTGGGAAGCATGCTTCGGTGCCCCGAGAGCTTAGGTCGGGAGATTTTGATCCAAAGGAGAAATTCTGGACAAGGTTTCCTCCGGAAGGTTCCAAGTTTACGCCTCCACATCAATCGGTGGATTTTAGATGGAAAGACTACTGTCCTGTGGTGTTCAGGTGGAAATATTTTCTGCATCAATTTTCTTATGTAGATTGTTTGATTGATGTTGTGTGTGTATTAATGATGTTTGTATTTTGGTGGGTGGTTGTTTGTTTCTTTGTTGGGTATTTAGGCATCTGAGGGAATTATTTGCGATCGATCCTGCGGATTACATGCTTGCTATTTGTGGCAATGATACATTGAGGGAAATGTCTTCTCCTGGAAAAAGTGGAAGCTTCTTTTACCTTACTCAGGATGACCGATTTGTTATCAAAACCTTGAAGAAGTCTGAAGTCAAGGTTAGTTGTTAGTTCCTCGGCTTAATTAATTACTAGACTTGAAAAAGCATTATGTTTGATGAGAAAAGTATAAAACCTATATTGAGCAAGGTGAAATTTCAATTTCAGCTTTTGGTCACCATGTTTTTTTCCTCTGTTTTTCAATGGTTAATTGGTGGCCATGTCAGGTGCTCATCAGGATGCTTCCCAGTTACTATCAACATGTTTCTCAGTACAAGAACTCGTTGGTTACGAAATTCCTGGGAGTTCATTGTGTCAAACCTATTGGAGGCCAAAAGGTATGGACTACCTAATTTAAATTTTGCACTAAACTGATGTACTATATGAATGTTTGTAATAATATAATGAATACTTGTATTGCTATGGAAAAACAGACTCGGTTTATTGTAATGGGCAATGTGTTTTGTTCGGAGTATCGAATTCATAAGCGGTTTGACCTCAAAGGTTCTTCTCATGGTCGGACAACCGATAAACTACGTAAGGAGATTGACGAGACTACTACTCTTAAAGACCTTGATCTTAGTTTTGCATTTCGCCTGGAGCAGTCTTGGTTTCAAGAACTAAAATGGTACAGAATTTACTCCCTTGTGTAAAGTTTCTTTTACTTTTAGCATTTTTATGATGTTCTTAGAGTTGGTCTTTTTTAATGATTTTTGCTCAGGCAACTTGATAGAGACTGTGAGTTCCTGGAAGCAGAGGGAATAATGGACTACAGTTTTCTCATTGGCCTTCATTTTCGTGATGATTACTCATCGGATGAAATGAAAAGTTCACCTAATGAATCGTGTTCAGGTATGTGTCTTCTTGCTTCCTCCTATTTCCATGTTTCCTTCCATGTGAATTTGTTGGATCCAAGGGTTAAAAGATCTGTGGAATTATGGTTTTTGCAGGCAAGAGAGACATGCAAAATGATGACACGCAGGACATGAGATGGATACCCATAGGCCGGTATGCGCTCTTCACTTTATCACCGTATCTGATTGTTTTTGTTGTTTCAACATGGTGAATAAATCCTTATGAAATTATAAAAAGTAACTGCTAAGATTGTGCTCCTTGAATTTTCCATATTAAGTCCCAAAGAGATAAGGTTTGAGGATTTAGAAATGCTGGTGCGGTTCTACTATTAGCTTAAGCTGTTATGTGAATTCCAACCCATCATTTGTTGATTTGTTCTAGAAATCAAAGTCACTTATGGGGAATGTGGATTCATGGGACATGGACCATTTTTTGTTGCTACATTTTATGAAAAGATTATTCATTTAGGATATTGCAGTTTGTCTCTTCTGCTTGCATCCACCGGGTCATTTCTTTTACTTTTATGCATGTGCCATGTTCTTGAGCTTTTATCGATCTGGACCCACCATAATACAAATAGAAGCAAAATGCTTCCACCCTAAACCAGCAATATTGGTCCATGCGCATGCAAATAGCATAGAGGGATATGAACCACTAGTCATGTAGAAATAAAGCAATGGCAGCTGAATTAGCATTCTCCAGTCCTCTCTATCTGTGATTTAGAAGTGACATACGCTCCTGTTTGTTGAGATGGACCGTAATGACTTGATTTGTCATGGCCAATGTTATAGTAAGTTTTTTTGACAACAAATGTTGGAGTGGTCGTTTGAGCAGAACCTTCTCTGTAAAGCTATTTGTTGGTTGACATTTTTTCTGATATACATTAGTCTTTCTTTGTTAAAAATTTTAAATTCTAAACTGTATTTTAAGTCATAAGTTTTAGTAATCCGTTTCTCTTGGGCTCTCTTTCTTATGTGAGTTTACATCCTAACTATGCATATATTTAATATTTGATTTGAATTATGAATCTTGATATACCAGGGGACCTCTAATCCGGCTGGGAATTAACATGCCAGCAAGAGCGGAGAGAGTGTGTAAAGCTGGATTGGATCAGCAGCAAACTGGAAGTAGCAAGTCTACCCCTTCAGAGAGTAGTGGTGAGATCTCTGATGTAATCCTTTATTTTGGCATCATTGACATTCTCCAAGATTATGATATTAGCAAAAAGCTAGAGCATGCATACAAGTCACTACAAGTGGACCCTACATCCATCTCAGCCGTTGATCCCAAGCTATATTCCAAAAGGTTTAGGGATTTCATACACAGAATCTTTGTGGAGGACAAATAACATGGTTGGAGAGACAATAGGAGAACTGAGCCTGGACCAACTTTGGCATGGGGACACCTTATCTAGCATCAGAATATATGAGCTGGTGCTGCAGACATTGTTGATTTAAAAAAGCTCAAACAAAAAATGTTGCTGTTAACATTTAATTCCAAGTTTGGAAAGGAAGCCTTGCTTATTATTATTGGTGGCTAAATTTTTCTCACAGCCTTTGGAATTGGAATGAGGTGGGGGACAATGACAAGGATGTTTTTTGTTTTCATTTAGAGGGAGAGATTGTCAACAATAGTTGTTGTACTTGTACATGCTATGCATCATATGGCATGTGATGAGATATTTTTTTTATTACTTTTTGTGATGGTTTTGGAGAAGGGTATAGTATAGGGAATAGAAAAATGTGAATGCATGTGGAGTTGGAGGGATTCAAATTTGACCATGGTGGTGGGGGCAAATAACTGTACATACAGTCAAAGATGGATAATGGAATTGAATTGAATGAAATCATGAATGAATGAAATTTACTACATCTTTGGTTGAATTGAATTGGAGAGAGATCAAAAAGAGATGATTTGCCTGGTGAGCAAGAAAGAAAAGTTCCTACAGAGGACCCCTCATTCTGTCAGTTTCTAGCTTTCTCTGTTGTGTGCATTCAAATGGGTGTTCTCACTTTTGCAGCGAGTAAAGCATCGAGCATAAAAAGAAGAGAAAAGCACAAGAAAGAGTTGGGTGTTTCTTTGGTTCATGTTCTTTCTTTGTCATTCAATAAACCAAGTTTGAAAAAGCATAATGACAATAATACAAGAGTATGTACTTTTTGCTGCTTTTGAACAATACCAAGAAACAATCAACGCGACAAAGCAATAAATTTGGTCACGTAATATGAATCGGTTTGGTATGTGAGAGCGACGGTTATCCATGCTTCTTGTGCTTTTGTATATTTTAACAACAATTCAAAAATATAAAGAAACTTGGCATAAAAGAGAGGCCTTAGCTTTTTGAATTTTGATCATGTACATAGCAGTGTATTTTGATTTCACATAGGAGCTAGTAAAATTGATTTCAGATGTCTAAAATTGATTGAAACATGATTGATTGATCTTGATTAGAATTGAGTATGTCAAATTGATTCTATTTAAAGTTAGAATTTGAAACTTTTGAATTTAGAATTTATTGTAACACACAAGTTTGTTGTTAACTCGGTTTTACGTAAATGTATTTAAACATAAATTATTTTACCTTCAACTCACTATCTTATTAGTCTGTATCAATTTGTACAATCAATTAACTTTTGTTGAATTTAGAATTTATTGTAACGCGCAAGTTTATTGTTAGCTCACTTTTCTAAACATAAATCATTTTACTTTCAATTCATTATTAGTCTGAATCAATTTATAGAATCAATCTATTTAAAATTAATTTTTTGTGAAGACAAAACCAAATATAACTTAATATCGCATTTTGCCGAAATTATAGTAAACCACTTGTTTTTGTGAAAGTTACATCATGTAGTTTTACAAAATCATTGTGATTTCGACAAACTCATGGTGATATACAAAATACGTTAGATTGTTATAATCGAAAAATTTAAAGGAGAGGAAAGTTAGCTCCGTTATTAGGAAAAAACACCTTGATAATTTGGAGTGGAAAGTTGGCCCCGTTGTTAGGAAAAAACACTTTGATAATTTGGAGTTTAACTAAGATGGTAGTAAAAGTTGGGCCATATCCTGGGTCCTTTAAGTTTCATGTTTGTTTCAGATAGGTCTTTTAAGTTTTTAAGGTCTCAGGTAGATTTCACGTTTGTTTCAGATAGGTCATTTAAGTTTCTAAAGTTTCAGATAGGTCATTTAAGTTTCGGGTTTGTTTCAGATTGGTCATTTATATCCGTTAAGTCAAAGATGATATGTCCGTTAAGTGAGTGAGGTGGTTTTCTCCGACACTTGCATCAATTTTTTCCCTAACCAGATCAACTTTGGCTTATCAGACAGATCAAATTTGGCTTAACGGAGGACGATAGAAAGGACCAATCTGAAACAAACTCGAAACTTAAAGGACCTATCTAAAATCTTAAAAACTTAAGGGACCTATTCGAAACATACTCGAAACTTAAAGGTCCTATATATTTATTAGTAAAAAAAATGATTGAATCATTTTCTTGTTAGATAATTTTACACACTTTTAATTAAAACTTTAAGAAAAATTCACGGGGTTTAGGTTCAAATAAATAAATTAAAATTAAATTCAAATTATAAATAAATTAAAATTAAATTCAAATTATCTATCAATTTGACATCTCCTAATTAAAGAAGAGAACACAATTTAAATTCAAATTATCTATCCATTTGATATCTCTTAATTAAAGAAGAGAACGAGATTTAGTTTTTTTTTTGTCGGGGTTTAAACCCAAAACCTTGTATATATTATGTATTGTTTATATCAACTAAGTTAAGCTCACGAAGACGAACGGTATTTAGTTTAAGATATAAAATGAATGATATGCAATTATTTGTTCTTAAAATTTAGACTGAAGACTTATTTTGAAGGGATATTGTGATAGAAATTTTATTTTTTGAAGGGAAATAATAGGAATAGTTATTCCATTTTTTTTTCCTCTTTAAAATAAAATTTTGAAAATTGACAATAATATTTTTTTTTAAATGAACCTTAAAGTTTTTTCTCTAATCGTAAAAATTCTAGCTATTTGATCGAGTAATGATCATAAATAATTATTTTTCGGGTAACAAAAAATATATATAATTGATGATATGATATATTGTATTTAAGAGTAATTTGTGATTGTGAGTTTAACTTAGTTAGTAAATTAGTAATTTGATGATATGATATATATGCAGAATATGATATTCGACAACCATGAAATAAAAATAGAGTAAATTAGATTGGACAAAAAAGCATGAAAAAGGATGAAATGTAAAAACAAGAGTAGTGGCCTATATTCGTCTATTAGGTGATCCTACGTTGCAGCCCTGTCTGCTGTTATACTGAACCTGCCAATGTCTAGTTGTGTTGGTGTGAATTGTGATGTCTCTTCGTTTTTGTTTTTTTTTTCCCATAATACATCGGTTTTGTTCTACATAAATTGACTACATTATAGTATATTGACAAGGAAAATCAATCTTTTATCATTTCATCTCTCGTTGCCGTGGAAGAACGATCTGTTGGTATTTTAATTATGAGTAAGAATTATTATATTAGATGAAAAATTGGATATTATATGTAGGACTAAGTATAAACATATTACGTTAAGATTTTGTGTTAAAATGTGTTGTTTGTCGGATTACTTATTTTATTTTAGGCTAAAGTGTATTTTTCACTCTTTAAATTTTAAAAAGTTGTGATTTTGGTCCCTTATTTAAAGAAATTGCAATTTTAGTCCCTTTCGTTTCAAAATTGCTGGGAAGACGTCACGTGTCCTAAAAAATGGGTCATAATCGCAACTTTTTGAGAAGATAAGGTGTCAAAAGATCATATTTCTCTTATATTAGGGGGTCAAAAGAGCATAATTTTCTAAACATAAAGGCCACTTTTGTCATTTTCTTCATAGGGGCCAAAATCGCATCTTTTTAAAACTTAAGGGGTAAAAAGTGCATTTTAGCATTTATTTTATTGGTTGAAATATCATAAGTTACTATGCTATTTCAAATCCATCACCAACGCCTTGAAGCTACGTTTCTCTGATCAATTTGTTGTACTAAGCATTTTGATATTCTCAAATCATTGGAATTACTATAATTAGGTTAGATTATATCTAAAAAAAATTGCACACAAATCACGAACACACGCACACTGCACAAGTAGTCAGTAGCAAAAGTGATGGATCACTAGCAGTGCAGAATCTGATTCATTTTGAAAGGTGGTGTTTGAGTGTGAGATATGGAGTTGGTAAAGTAGCAAATTCGTTCCTTGTGATGGTGAAAGATACTACAGTAACAGAGAGTAGTAAATGCTGGTGAGCGTGGGTGGTAACAGTGTGGAAGAAGAAACACAGACACGGCAACAGCAAGCAAATTGACAACACAATGGAAATATTAGATGGCACTTGGCACAAGTACATTGACAATGGAGGAAATGTTTGTGTCTATCTAATCTTAACTTCATATTTCATATTTGTGAATGCAACAATTGTATTAATCATTTATTTGGCTTAAGAGGGTCGGCATTGGGCAAAGCAAACAAATACAACAATGAATAATGTGTTATAAGAAAAGTTACACACGTAAAATTTAATTTTAAAAAATAAAATAAAATGTTTTTATCCTCACAAAATTTTTGATTTTATTTTGGTCCTTAATGGATATAACTTTGACATATTTTTAACGTTTTTTGAATATAATATGAATATATAAAGGTCGAATATAATAAACGATCATAATATGGATACTATTTGAACATAAAAGTGTTATAATTTTGACATTCACATGAACATAAAATGGTCATTGATGACCAAAAACAAAATAAAATATTTGTGAGGATGAAAACATTCAGTTTACTTTCTGGAAAATTCTATGGTGAAATTATTCAATTGACTTTTCTGGTGAAGTAACCTTACAACTAATAATAACTTGATACGTTTGTTAATGATGCCATGTCATACTGACGGGGGCATGGTATGTACTTTGTACCTTTAAGCAAATTTAATTGTACTTTAACCCTTAAACTAATTATAATTACACTATTTTTTGTTGTTTTTCAAAGATCAAATTAAATTTTATGTTAACAATTAAGTTAAGAAATTTAAATTAAGTTCAAACATAGACTTTCAACATTCCCATGTTCATCTTATTCCTTCTCCCACCATAGTAGAACGATTTCGCCTCCAATCTCCACCCCTTTTCCCGATCGTTGCCCTTCTATCTTCTTCCATTCACTCGTACCTCAGACTTTCATTTCATCTTTGCCCTTGCATTTGTATTTCAACTGTGAAGCGTGAATCGTATCAAGAGTTAGAGAAGAAACCGATTTAAACTCTGAGGTAAGTTCTACTACACCAATTTTTTTCCATGGGTAATATTATCGGGATTATTTAGGTCATGCAAAATCAACTTTGGAAGAGAGTGTTGGTGGAAAAGTATGGAGATCATGTTTGCGGTTTGGCTCCATCCGGGGATACTAGGTGGCCGAGATTCTCCTCATTATGGTGGAGGAACCTTATGTCGTTGGAGGAGGGAGTCTGCGAACGTTGGTTTTCTAATAGGGTGATAAGAAAAATTGGTGATGGGAGAAATACTAGCTTTTGGAAGGATAGATGGATGGGGGAAGAACCATTGTGTTTATCCTATACTTTTTTCTATCTCATCTCAAAAGGAGGCTAAGGTGGGTGATGTGGTATCATTGCATGGTGGGGTGCGTGTGGGAGATATAAATTGGAGGAGACGTATTTTCCTTTGGGAGCTTAATCTAATAGACAACTTGATGGCTTCTCTAGAGGGTGTCAATGTGGGGAGTGACGAAGATAGGTGGGTGTGGCTTCCGGAGGAGGTAGGGGGATTCTCGAAAAAATCCGCCTATACCGTTTTGGAAAGGATTTTACTTGTAGATGAAGAGCTTGGTGCCGTAGAGGAATAGGTCTTTGGGGTGTTATGGAAGAATCCGGCTCTTCTAAGGTGGTGGCGTTTTCGTGGACTTTACTTATTGATTGCATCCCTACGCGAGCAAATCTAGCTTTTCGGCACATTCTTGAGTCGGACACCTCTCTTTTGTGTGTGTTGTGTGATCGGAGGGTGGAGACGTCTACACATATCTTCCTTCATTGCGATATGACATCTAGGATTTGGCGTGGAATTTTGAATTGGCTTGAGTTTAATGTTATTACCCCTCCGAATCTCTTTGTGCATTTTGATTGTTGGAATAGTGAGGCAGTCTCGAAAAGAATTTAAAAGGGAGCTTGGTTAATTTGACATGCGACTATTTGGACGATTTGGAAGGAAAGAAACGCAAGGATATTTCACAATCAAAGGAGGGAGGTTGAGGAGATTGTCGATGAAATCAAGGCGGTTTCTTGGTTTTGGGCGTTGAGTAGATTGAGGATAGCTTCCTTCCTCTTCTACGAATGGACTTGGAACCCTAGGGAGTGTCTAAGTATAAGATGAAGGGTGCTTTTTTGGATCTGCTGTAGGGACTGGTTTTTGCGGTCTCAGCTTGTTGTTTTGAGGCAGTTGCGCGTTGTTGTTGTTCGGTGTTGGGAGAGCTTGTACATAGTTTTTGTTCTGCTTTGATTTTTTGGCTCTTTCCAATCATGTATCTTTCATTCCTGCCTTGCTCCTTTTGTTTAAAAGGTAGCAAGGGACTTTTGTTGTAACAGCTTGCCTATTTGCACATCTTGTGCTAGGCTTTTCTAATATATTATGCTAATTCAAAGAAAAACTTTGAAAATAGTTTTAGATTTGGTGCAGGGAAATTAGTGATTTAGTAGTTTCGATGGTTCAATAATAAATAGAACTTAGGATTGAGTAGTTTTGTTGGTGTATAAGTGTGATTACGCACGGGTTAATGTATCTATTACTCAACAATATCATTTAAATAAAACAAAATAAATAATGACACCAAAATTCAAGTTGATATAATCGTTAAAAGAACAAAGTAGATAAACATATGATAGATATTAAACAAATGACAAACAACTCATGATTACAAATTACATTACACCAAAGAAATGATATCGACATAAAGATTCAAAGGCTACAAACCAGCATTAAAAA
>Ga0209282_1001810_pt1 | contig 12008 bp, 3 predicted proteins | sample Mtrugardesep15_FD_187529 | JGI IMG/M metagenome (GOLD analysis project Ga0209282, IMG submission 187529) | Root nodule microbial communities of legume samples collected from California, USA - M. trunc garden sep15 (SPAdes) (version 2) | ecosystem: Host-associated > Plants > Roots > Nodule...
CCCCCCGTTCCAAATAGCATTCTGAAGCATTTCACCACCACTCTAATCACCGGCAGTCACCTTCTGATCAGGTACGATCAGTGCTAAAGCGAAAAAAATTAAATATTTATAAGGTTCAAAAATATATTTCACAGGATCTTGGTGATTCGTAAATTGAAGGAACCTTTGTAATTTACTCTTGTAAACATTTTCAACATCATAGTGAAAGTCTGTAAAAGAGATATATTTTCTTCTATGAAGAGTAGATGTACCCTTAGTGAGGAGGACGAAAGAGAGGAACCATTACACACTATGGTGTTCTTTTTTCCCTTACTCTTTAATTTTCGCAAATTTAATTTGATATATGATAATGATTAACTAGTCTAATTACTATATGTTTTGTGATTGAATAAACTCTAAAACCTATTTTCAAGAACTTGTTGATTCATTATTCAATCACCTTCATATTAAAGATTAACTTGTTAATTAATTCATCACATATATCAAAGTTGTGTAGTTGTTTGTATTAGTGATTTCTTGTATTAAAATTAGGTTTGGTTTGAAATAGTTATAGATTTTGTGGATTATGTTATGGAATGTTAATTGATTGTCGAGTAATAGTTCAAGTGTGAATTTCTCATTCATAATTGAATTATCATTGTTTATTGCTTATTCGATCATCGTTGAAGCTTTTGTATAATCCAATATAGTCATATATTTTCAAACAAGTTTCATAAAACCACGCTTTCGAAAAACTTTCATAACTAAGGGGACAATCCATTCAATCCCCCTCTAGCTTACTGTTGTTTCCGTCATACAGTCAATAATGTCTTGCAACGATTCCTCCTTATGTTAAAAAATATTATTGTTCATTTCCCTTTAAATCATTTAAAACATGATAACCAAAAGGTAAAGAAGACCGTAAAGATTTGGAGAAACCTTACAGATGACCAAATTGAATGAGATATCCAATAACCGTAACGGATTTGCTGAGGAGATGCATATCTAATGCCTAACAAGATGTCATATTCTCCCAATAAAATTGCAATCCAAAAACAAGTGTTCAACGCTTTCTTCATTACCACATCCAGTCATACAAAGCTGAGTAGTAGATTGAATGATACCTCGCGTCTTACCAAGTTATCCTTGGTACGAATCTGATTCATAGTAAAAGTCATGCAAAAAAGAGAAACTTTTACTAGGACTAATTAATTTCAAATATTACCGGTAATGTCAGAACGGTTAGTCGACTCCACTTAAAACAACAAATGATAAACCCCCATTGACTGTGTAGTCTTTGACCGGCTTTAAATAACATCTCCATTTGTCCTCCACGTCATCCTGTAAAACAACATTATTTAACAAAACACATCGCTCTCCCACCAGCTCTTCCTCCCACTCAAACAACATATCTCACAATTTCCATGCCTCACCCCCGCACCCCAACCTAAACAGTACATCTCAGCAACTCTCATCAAATGGTTCCCTACTAAATCAAAGATATGTTTGAATCTATCACGCAACAGACCACCCTCCAACCACACACCCATCAACAACAACAAAAAACAAATTAGCCCCTCACATACAATCTACCCCAAATTGTATTTAAATCAATTGTCCACACCATAACGAATACTCTTCAAGTCTTTCCACCACATTGATTATAACCTCCCTCCTTCCTTGATTCATTCGCCTTCCTCACTGTAATGCGCCACTAAAACCTAATACCACAAATACCCTCGATCCATATGCATCCTCGTTTGTTTTTTAGGGACTGATGACTTGTTTTTTAAACTATTTTCATGACTAAATTGTTAAAAACTTACTAATCTCTTTTTTATAGTGATTTTGATAAGGACTAAGTTGTTCTAATGTTTCTTCACTAACCCTAGCGATTGTTTTTATTTTTCTCGGAGACCAATATCTTTTATTTATTTATTTTTTGGAAAAAGAGTAGTATCAATTTATTTACTACATTTGCTTTTGTATATAAGACTGTTTTGTGAAATTTTGTTGTCTCTTTTTATAAAAGAATGTATATATTAAAATATTTAATTGAAAAATTGTTTTTTTTTAATCTCCATATTTTGGGAAATAAAAATGATATCATATTTAGGAACATATCTAGCATTTATTAAGTTGGTTTGAGACTTTGCTGTCATCATGATTCATGAATGACCTATATAAATGGTCTTTGTTTTCTTTATATGTACTTTAAATTGGCTGTTAGAAGCCGAAATTATAGAAATTGCATTTCTGGCCTACAAGAGGGTACAACCCCAAAGATGGGTACCTTTTCCTTCTGACTTGACAAAATTCCTTTTTCTTTTTACAGTTTTGACTTGATAATTTAAATTATATAAAAAAATTATAAAAAAAACTCCTGTGTGAGTGTAATTCTTACATTTTCTCACTTTTTACATTTTTTGTCACTTTTTATAACTAAAAATTCATTATTTTTAAAGATGAATGAGTGACGTGTTTATCGTTTAAACACCAACATTTACGTATATATTATATATGTAAAATTCTCTATTGTTTTCCCTTTTTTGTGTTTCCTTTTTTTTGTGGTTATATATGCTGAATCTCTCACTTTATATGCAATATACTATTATAAAAAAAAATTATAAGAGAAACTGAACTTGTTTGTCAAAAAAAAAAAGAGAAACTGAACTTGTTAAATATTTAGAATTTGCTCACTTAAAAAAAAATTAGAATTTTGTAATGCACTAAATAAATATATTAAACTTTTTTGACATCAATAAATTTAAGAGCTTTAAAGGGACAACGTTTAAGCTTTATACTCATTTAAAGTTAGTACACCTTTAATCTAAACCACATATTGTTAAAACTTTTTTTTTTGTGATTAGTTGCAGTCTATTTTTCTTTTGTGGAACAGCTGCAGTCTATTATGTGTCAACGGGTGTGAATGTCAGCTTTGAATGGCTCATTTCCTGAGGATCGTCAAATGAAGGTGTCAGGGGTTGGATCATATTTTGACCTTCCATGACAACACACAACTTGTAGGATGGAATATCATCCCTGCTTTCTCCTTATTTCTTAAACAAAGAATTTATCCTTCGATATAAATACTCTTTCAAATTATTAGATGCAACTATTTTTTTGAAGAATCAAAAATAAATTATATAAATATCGGCAACTGGTCATTCTTTAACACAAGATATACTCAAGAGGGTACCACAAAATTACAAACTGTCAAAGTACAAAACCGTAGTTTGTCCAGAAAAATCACTAGTCCTATCATCAACAATTTCCTTTTTGTTTCTTTTGGCACAATCTTCCGCAATTTCTTTTTCCACCTTCGTTTATTAATTTTGTCCATTTTCTTTCACAAGATCAGGATAAAATGAGAGCATTTATGGAATCATCCAAGACTACAATAAACATGAAACATCCTCTGCAAGAATTTGAGTAAAAGAAACGGGAGTTTATCCAATATTGTCCTAGAGAGAAGACATGAGTGACTAAGATTGATAAGAAAGTCTCCACAACTAGAGTTTTGTTATAATACAATGTTTACAACTATAAATAAAAATTGATCAACCAATATTGATATATTTGATTCAAATTTTCGACAAAATATATTAATTGTTTTTTACCAAATTTTGTTTATATTTGAGATTGGGTTAAACATTAAATATGAAAGATGAGTTGTTAAATAAGATTGTGATTGACAAAGAAATATAAATTTCAGGCATAGCCGTCCCCAACATTGATTTTGAATGTGAAGGGAATCATGCATGGATCCAAAAAATACCTAACTTCTTGTTCTTGCATTTTGTTATAAAATTCATACCTAACTTCTTAGCTTCCTTTAATTCAAATTTATAGTTTTTGTCCGTTTCATAAAATCTTTGTGGTCATTATCAAAGTTTGATAAATATAGCATTAATTGATACGTGTAGGGGGGAATTTCAAACCAAAGACAACGACATCCAATTCGATGACTTAGTAAATATTTCCTATTTCTTATAGTAGGATGAGAAAATTATTAATCCCTCCGTTTAAAAGGTAGCAAAAATAGTCAATGTATCTGTTACCATTTTTTTTAAAAAAACATTAATTATTATTAACCAATTTTAACTTACATTTTAGGAGGGAATGAGTATTAATTAACCTAACATCAATAATTATTTTGCAATTGTCTTCAAGAGAGGCTTAAAATGTATGTTGTGAAATTGTTCAAACTTTTGCAACTAAGTTGACACAACTCACACACATGAGAATATTTTCTAGACTAAATACATATTTTGGTCGTTTTATATTTAACAAAAATATTAGGTTAGTCTTTTAATTTTTTTAAGTTTTAAATATGTCTTTTAAACTGTTAATTTAATGCATCGTTACTCTTTTAATGACCTATTTGGAACTTAAAAAATTTCAAATAAGTGCATTAAATTAACAACTTAAAAACTTAAATGACTAACTCGATATTTTTGTCAAACTTAAAGGACTAAAAAACATAATTGGCCTATTTTCTATCATGTTCTTCTCCTAAAATGCATTTTTTTAGTTCCCATAAAGTAAAAGAGTTTTGTATTATGAAGAAGAAAAATGAGTCCTCGTAATATTTTCCTTTCAAAACCCTTCCTTTCTACTAGTTTCTCCATTCTTTTTTCAAAGTCTGCATTTTATCTTTCCTCCAAACTGGAAAATAAAGTATAAAATGAAGAATCCCTGTGAGGTTAGCTCAGTTGGTAGGATATTGCATAATATATGCAGGGGCGGAGTTCGAACCATGTACACTCCACTTCTCCACATTTAAAATGTGTGAGCTTCAGCTACTAGGTACTTGACCAAAAAAAAAGTATAAAATGAAGAAAAGTATAATAAAACAATACTATTTTTTTTACACCCTACTATCTTCCCACGTGTCCTCCAATATTCCAAAAATACCTTTGTTTAGATTCTATAATTTGATTATCATTTTGGGTATTTTCATATTATAATTCAAATATGACTAAAATGCAGAAATTTTATTGTAATTGATTTGAAGGTCTTTCTTGATTAGCATACTATCCCCACATGAACCGCAAATCCATTTTGGTGATAGTATGAGTGGTCAACAATTACCATGATATCATAACTTACTTCTAAAATTAAATTTTAAATTGAAATTTATAGGATGAATGAAAATGTTGAAGGGTGCAAGGCTATTATAGCCATGAAATGTTCCAAGATTGTAATTATAATCAAAAGAAATGCTTATAACGTTTAAAGTTCAATTAACACACCACAAACCATCCAAACCTTTCACATAACGCCATAATCCACATTCTAACGTTTAGATCTATTGGATTAGTATTCATGGTTTTTGTGGTGTGATTTGCAAATGGACCAAACATACCAATTTAAAGAAGTTTTGTGAGTCGGGAAGGTTTGTACTTGACAAGTTCAGGTTATATAATTTAAAATGTCTCAAACCCTACAAAGTAATCGTTTTAACACATTCTTGGATTAGTTCGGATTATATAATTTGAACTATTTTGGGATGGTTTCGAATTTTATAATCTGAACCAGTTCAGAATATTGACGGTGACTTGGTCAGCAAGGTTGGACAATTTCACATATGTTTTATGTGTTTTTTGATTGATCATCAAGATTTGACCATGTTTTTTAACCCTCCCTTGACTTCTTTATAGTCTATGTTTGAATTTACCCCCATAAATATCTTCTTATTCTTCACAAATTCTCATTCCATCTCACATTCTTTCTTTCTCTTTTATAAATTTCTTCTATAATGTTCCATTGTTAGCCTTTCATACAAAGGTTTATCTCATCTTGTAGAGATAGTATGAATGGTCAAAGGGCAATATCCCACTCTGCAAATTTGCTCCATCTGTCTGGATTTTGAGTTGCTCATTAGAGTCTTCTTCTCCCATCTCCCCTTCTTAAGGACGTGCAAGAGGAAACAAACTTTCCTCTCCTTTCCTTCTTAGGATGTGTGGGAGGAAACAAAACTTCTCCTCCTTCCTCCTTATCTTCTTGTTGTAATAAAATGTGTTCAATTATTGATGTCTTTCTCTTTAAATTCATTTTTTTTTCATTTTCACTTATTTCATCTTAATAATATATGTCACTGCTTTTCAAAGTTGATTGAAAATCTGGTTAAACATGGTTTCAGATTATTTAATCCGAAAATCCCTAAAAAGACTTTGGGTTATATAATCCCAAGAGAGGTATTTTCGAAATTTGGGAGGACACATGAGAAGAGGTTAGGGTGGGAAAAAAGAAATCATAAAACAATGAAATGGAGTTATGACCCAAAAGAAACATCATGAAGCCAGCTTATATGAGGATTTGGTTTGTTAGTATAATTTAGGTCATTACTTTTCCCATCCTATGACTTTCTCGCGCGTCCTATTCGGATTCTAAAATCCAAAATATTGTAACATGTATTGGAAGTTTTAACGAGGTGTTTATACTATTTAGATTATATAATCCGAACAAAATAGGGTGCACGAGAAATCAATAGCGTGGAGAAAGAAGGAATCTATGATTTATGTATGAAACGGTATTGTCACACCTAAGCATAGGCTTTTAAAACATTTTTAGGGATACTTTTATCTTTTTCATGAACAAATCGGATTCATGAAAAAACATATCTGAAATCAATAAAAATATTTAAAATCTTTACACCAAAAGTATATTTAAAAAGATGGGCTTATGCCCTTAATGTAACAAAACAAGAAAAATACAGTAGTTTCTAACTAATATAAAAGAAACTACTCAATTGTGCTCCACTAGTGCAACCTTTTTATGGGTTGATACAACTTGTGTGAGCATACTCTTTGTATATGATATTTATATTCTTCATTCACTTTATTGGTATATAGTATTAGGACCTCAATTATTCAGCTTCCTCATCCATCAAACCCAAATTTATAGGAGAAATCTGGACAGGAACAGGCCCATGCAAAAATCTATATAAGCTAAGTAATATAAGTATACTATACTAATCAAACTATTGAATCAAATCCATGATTGAATGGAATAGTTGCATTTGAAGGAGTTCACTCCACTGATATGAGCAAATATATCTGAGGAATCAACCATATCATCTTCCTCTTTCACAACTACCTGTAGTTACAGTTATTAAACGAAGCAGGATTAAAAATTATTCCAATCAAATAAGTAGATAAGTTCAAATAGTTCAATCCCGAGCGCTTATAACATAAATGTATCTTTCAGCGCATTAGCCAAGTTAAATATGAACTTGTAAAGTGTGTTGAAATGTGTTTAATAATGGAATGTTGTTTGAAATTAATCTTATACCTCTTCTTCATCTTCTTCTTCATGATTGCCACTAGCAGTTCTATTTGTATCTCCAAAATCATCGTTCTTTGCAAATCTTCCTCTAACTCGAGGTCTGCTATCAGCTAGAGTTTTACGGCATGCATACTGCATATTTGGTTGCATCATCATTAGATGAACTTCAAAATATGCAGCAAGAAGAGAAGTGGCTTGATATGCAAGTAATTATAGCTTGCAAATTTATATGTAACATGATAAGGTTTTCAGTTCTGTCTGATTATGCATGTGGTTGTTTTTGAAGCAGTATAGTACCTTAATTTTCTTGCTGAAGTTTCTTTCATTTCTTTTCTTCATGTATCTGTGAATCTTTTCTTTCCTTTGTTCAACAGAAAGTTTTCCAACCTTGAAAGTAGAGTCCTCCAAGTTTGAGATTTCTGGTGTCAGAGTGCCAGAACTACCAGCACCAGCAACTAGTTGTTGATTCTCAGGATTAAGTGCCTGAAAAATAAATTAGTATTCTTATCTTCGGATTCAGATTCTGGAAAGGGAAATACAAAAAGAACCATCCATATGAAGTAGGACTCTTCTGATAATAATACTGTTTTATTATCAAATTTTATTGGAAAAAAGTTGTGATTCCTTCCTGCTACAGGCCAATATACTATGCTACTTTTTTGTAGGTAAGACTGTGATTATAAAGGGTATGATATGCTATTGCTAGCTACTGTTTTGATGGATATTGGCATATATTCTATGAGGCATAAGCTTTTTACATATTTGTGGACCACTGGACCATGACCTTATGCAAAAATATTGTCTCTTACAAAGCTTTACAATAAATGTTTTGAAAATCGGATTGGAGAACCGGTGAAACTTTCGGTCATTGTTCAGTTGGTTCAAACAGTTCAAAGTTCAAACCATAATTGAATTGGATGGGATGACTAATAACCAAATGAAAAAGTAAAAAATATACAAAAAATGAAAACAGGTTGGTTCAACCGTGATTCAATTACGTTCAAACTGCCAAACTGGCCGATTCTCAGTTCAACCGATTGAATCGACTAGTTCAGTCCAGTTTTAAAAAACATTGCTTGATATAGTTAAGATTAACAACCTTATAGTTGGAAACTTTAGACTTGAAAGAGAAAACTTAATATGCATCATTCATAAAAAATAACTATGGAATATGGACATTATTAATATGATTTGCATTGTCAACAGAAAGTAATGATGAAGCAATTAACTAAGTAGTTTAGTAACTGTCCATACCTGAAGGTCAGGAGGGTTAAACACCCTCTGAATAGGATCAGGACAATAAATTCTACCATTATCTCCTTGATAATCAAGTTCTTGTGTCTGAAGTTCAGAACCAAAATGCATATTTCCACCAAACAAACCAGAACTATCAGCAGACAAAGCAGTAGTAAGAGGACCATTAGGCATGTATGCCGCCATACCGGCAGGACCAAGATAATTGCAAGAAGGAGAAGAAGGGTTCAAAGGAACATAAGAAGGTACAGAAGTAATGCAATCCTCTTCAAAAACAGGTGGTAATGATAAGGGAGCTCCCATAAGAGGTGCAACTGAATCATTTGGATTATGATACTGCGAAAACCCATCAACGGATGAACATGCTGTAAGTTGAACATGATGATGAGGCTGCACAGAAGAGAAATCAAATTGTTCTACTTGCTGTGATGATGTGACTGGAAGGAATGAAGGAACATTGAAAGATGGTGATAGTGAGAAATCTATTGAGGCAGAAATGTCATTGTCAATTTCTTCTTGTGAATCAAAGATAACTGATAGATTATTGCTATTGTTGGAATTATTGTTGTTGATATTGTTGTTTGTGCTAGTTGGAGTTGTGACCACTGTGTTATTGCTATTGCTATTATTGAACTTGTTTTCTACATCTAATATATTTGTTGCATATGAAGAATTCTCTTCATAGCAACAATTTGAGCTTGATGTAACTTCAGAATTCTGCAAAGCTTCTGGGAATAAATCAGGGTTACAAAGTTCGAAAATTCGAGCGCTAAGAGGGCTTGAAATTTCATCCTGTAAACATTGATATAAAGGAAATGTAAACAACATGATTACCAAAAAAAGTAATGATAATTTTTTTTATAGACCCTTTTACAAAAACAAATAGAAGAAGACTAATTCAAGAGATGATATTCTGTTTTTATGTCTAAACTTTGGTTTATAGCATGTCTAATGAAGTGAGTAAGATATGCCTATAAATAAATATAAGTTATGTTCATCAATATATATACAAGTTCTTTGTCTATAGAAACCAAAAGAAGTAATTTAAGGTACAATTAAATAGCCCATAATGGTGCATTCAACATACAAATTTGTGACATGTTGGAGCATTTTTAGGATGTTGATTGTAGAAAAAAGAAGTGCATCTATGCCTTCATGTGACAATGTTGTGACATGTTGGAATCAAGGTTTGGAGAAAAAACAAAGAAGGAACCTCATGCCAATGCTAGTTGTGTTTGTTCAATGTATAGAAACTGATTTAATGTGGAATTAAAAGACACTTAAATGAACCATAATGTAATACATGTGAAGTGTTATCCTTAAATCCATGTTTCTCCCTCTCTAACTTAACAAGAAGATCAAAATTAGCAAAAGCTTAGACAAGTACAAAAAGATGCACAACTTGACATTACATTGCACTTTATAACGATGCAGCTCTTAGAAAATGACATGTTTGTTGCATGGCATTGTCATGGATAGGATAGATATAATATATTATATAAAAAAGTGCAAATCCTATTATTGCAGAATCTCTGATCCGTCCTTATTGAGAGTCAATAAGCATTATATGCTGACCAACTTTGTATAAAAGGATAGAAAATGACACAAATTTTCCTGCAAAATGTCAAGAATGGATTCTAGATTTCAAGAATTGCCAATGACTCTAACAAGTTGCAACAATTACAAACACATACAAATCAATCATTCATGCATGAAGAGAATAATAGCATTGATATTTGGACACGATTTTGACACCGTATAGAATACACTTAGTTTTAGTGTGTTCAAATTCTAATGAAGGAGAAAAATTAATATATAAAATCAGAAATCATATAGAACGTGCAGGGAATACGGTGTCTGGTGTCAAATTCAATATCTAGAACATTTTTGATAGAACAGATACTAAAAATGAGAAATTTCATAAGGAAAGAAAAAGGATAACAATAACAACAAGCATTTACACAACTTAATTAGACCTCAATTTTAATATAATGAACGGAAGAAAAAAAAAATGATTCCAAAAGTAACAAAAACACATGCATTACACAACATGGAAAATGATTGAGGTAATTACAATGGAAAGTTGTTGTTGATGTTGTTGCTGCTGTTGTTGGTGTTGGTGATCTTGTTGGTGTTGATCTGCCTTTAAATTTGAAGGCAGTGGCTGATCAAAAAGGTCCTCCAACATGATTGGTGTATAGTATAATAATAACCTCAAGGAATGAACCCCAGATTTTACTTCTTCTTTGAAATAGAAAAAATGTATAAAAAAAATGTATAACTATATGAATAAAAAATAGATGATAATAGTTTATTGTTATCTTATAAAGTGCAAAATGTGATAAGTTAGTTTTGTCCTCCTACACATGTGCTGAGGAGTGACAAAATGTGAAGAACAAGAAGCGTACATAATTAGAGAGACAAATAATAATTTAAGGAAAGAATAGAAAAAGAGACAGCAAAAAGAGTTTGTTAGTTAGCTAAGAAGATGGAGTTAGTTATGATGATGGTGTGAAAGACAAACTCAAAGAATTAGTTTTTATTGCTATGTTTGATATATAAGGCTATTATCATGTGGGTGTCAATGAGAAACTTAAGCTCAACCATTCTTTTACTACATGTGCTACTTTTTCTCTTAGATTTTGAGTTGACCAAGCCCTTTCTAATTTTTTGTCATTATTTTTAAAATAATAATAATAATAATAATAATTGATCAAAATTTGATTGATATTGCAAATAATATAAAATATATTATGCTTGATTCTCCACTTACGGTTGATTTTCAAACCCTGTTTGTGACTCATTTGGTCCCATGAAACACTTGTTCTTTGTAACATCTTTTTTTTATGATACAAATAATTTTAGTGTCTCCTAACACATTTATCACCGCTTATATTATTGCATTGTTAAGGCATTTGTTAGCATTTTTATAATCGATTTTTCATAAAGTATGTGTGTTTTAAAAGAAAGTAGAGTTTTAGTATATTTAGTTGGTCTGTCTATTTTGTCTCATTTTCGATTTTGGTGACCTTTATGTTAAAATCCACCATCTTAGTCTCATAGTTTAAAAATATCAAATATGTTCTCCTCTTATTTATTTCAGTTGGTTTTTCTTTGTAACAAGAGATAATCATGTGATAACTAAATTGATGACATAAAAATGAGTTATTAAGAGAAAATCTATCTAACTAATTTTTTCAACAAATTTTGGTTAATTTTTTTTTTGAAGGGAAATTTGTGGTTAATTATGTTACATAACATAGATTAATGTATTTTTCATGAAATCAAAATTACTTGTTATGTGAAAATCTAAATATTGCCGTGTCACCAACTGATTTCCACATAAGCATCTCATTTTTTTTTTTTGAGGAATGCATCTCATTGTTATATCATATCAAAATTCAGCTTCGAAATATATAGCGGAAAAAATCAGACATTTTAAGTATAGTACATAAATAAATCAATCCTTCAAAAAAAAAGTATAG
>Ga0209282_1001811_pt1 | contig 11998 bp, 8 predicted proteins | sample Mtrugardesep15_FD_187529 | JGI IMG/M metagenome (GOLD analysis project Ga0209282, IMG submission 187529) | Root nodule microbial communities of legume samples collected from California, USA - M. trunc garden sep15 (SPAdes) (version 2) | ecosystem: Host-associated > Plants > Roots > Nodule...
TTTTATAATATGCATAAATAGGCCGGCCTATCAGGCTTCGTAGGCTTTTTTTGATAAGCTAAGCCTGACTTATTTACTTAAATAGGCTTTTTCAAAAGCCTAAGCCTGACCTCTTTCATAAACAGGCCAGGCCAGATCAGGCTTAAACAGGCCAGGCCGTAGGCCCCTGTAGGCCGGCCTGGCCTATTCCCAACCCTACCTATGATCCATTGAATGTTCAGAGTATATAGTACAGTTTACAAGTATAACCATTCTTGTAAGCGTAGTGGTATGTTAAAACAAATTTTTAAAAAACCAAAGTATAACCATTCTTGAGAAAGTACAGAGGAGATTCACATTGGCCTCCATTTTGTTTCAGCGGGAAAGAATATGTCTGTCTATCACCGTTGAAACTAATGAAACCATGGCCCATTAAATCACATTCAAATTCAACAAATGACAAATGAGAAGTTTTCATATAGATATTCTTTCAAATTTGGAAATATATAGGATGGAAGAAAATAATCATTTTCAATTATTTGGCTACATAAAACGAGCTGATGGAAACATCTTAAGAACCTTGTTGAATGCTGGACCTTCTCGACCCATGAATCTTATACTGCCTATGTCCCTTCAAACTTGCTTATCCCTTTTCTACTCCAGCTTCATAATATCCTGCAAAGTAAATAAAGCAAACATTACTCTAAAATAAACTCCTCTTTTATTGATATACCAAACACATACTTATCTGCTTTCTATGAAACTACGATATTTTGAAAATTCGCATAACCTTACTTTTGGAATTTTGTGTTCCCATTCTAATGGTAACAATGCCAAAGAAATTGTTAAGTTACAAAGAAGGTGTAGTGTTATATGAAGGTTTAAGCTAACACACATTCCAACCAACAAACAGTGGAAATAACTAATCGGTAAACCATCTTACTTAGATAACCTCGTGGAAAATAGTATAGTCAATTCTAGTGGAAAATAGTTTTGGAGTTGCAGTCAACAGTTATTTAATACAAAATGACATGTTTACCTTCAAGGTTGATGTCTTCATTCCTCTTCCTGTTCTCTTGATTTTCCAATAAAAACACTTTTGATGTGAGAAATCATGGGCCAGTACTCACCAGATTGTGGCTTAAATTTTCGGCACAATTCAGGACAATCTTCTATGACCAAATCTTCAAGGGCGGTGAGGTGATACATGTCACTTGGAAGACTAATTAGTTGAGGACAACCAACAATATGTAGCCTTTTAAGATGAGTCAATGTTGTCAGATGCTGAGAAAGTGTCTTGAGATTAGGAAGTTCATAAATCAGCAAGGTCTCTAAAGTTTCTGCAGCACCTTCAATCCAACCAGGCAATGTCAAAAGCCCTGGAAAATCCCTAATAAACAAATGTTTCAACCTCAATTTTTCGATTGGGATTTTGTTGTTCAACGACAAATTTAACATCTTGCAGTCTATAATTATTAGAGTTTGTAAATTTGGAAAAATATAAAGAGGTAAGGATTCCAGGCTCCCACATTTATACAAAGACAATGTTTCCAGGGAAATGAGTTGGTGTGCCCTACTGAATAAAAACTTCATATTTTTACAATGATTAAAAGCCAAAACCTGAAGATGCTTCAAGTTAATAAATTCAGTCAATGACAGAACTGATTGTTTGGTGGTTATAAACAAATGTTGAAGGCTGACCATCTTCCCTAATCCTCTTGGCAATGTTTCAAGCTCTGTGCAACCACTGAGTATCAAGACTTGCAAGTTATAGAGTTTAAAAATAGAATGAGGAAGTCTTCTGATTTTGCTGTTATTCTTGAGACCGAGAACACGCAGGTGCTCCAACTTAGCAATTGATTTAGGCAGAGTCTCAAACAAAGAATCATTAAAATCTACATATCGCAAGTATTTATATTTTGATACCCATGTATACAACAATGTTTCATTGTCAAGGCCCACTCCTTCGACAGGAAATAAAATAGTTCTTACACTTTTGGAGTTGGGAAACAAAACTTTGTCAAGAGAATCCTTTTCAACAATTGATAAATGCTTTGCTTGTTCAGATATATTTCGAGTATGTGATACTACCATTACAAACTCCTCTTTTGCAACATACATTGCAAGATCATGTATCAAATCATGCACTTTGAACTCACAAATGTACCCAAAGTCCTTGAAATCCTGAAGCAATGATCTTGAATGTAACTCATGTATATATTCTCTAGCAATATGCTCTAGCTTTTCATTTCCATTCTTGGATTGAACTAATCCAAGGGGTATCCACAAAATAGTCATTTCAACGACATTAAAGGTATAGTCTTTGGGATACAAGGAAAAACAAGCAAAGCATTGTCTCAAATAAGACGGCATTTGATCATAGCTTAATTTTAATGCAGGTAAAATATCATCTTTCTTCTGTTCTAAATTCCATATCTCATGGTCTCTTACGAATAACCACTTATCTAAATCAAATTTTGAGAACAGAGAACTTCCTAACGTTCTCACGGCCAGCGGAACTCCAGCACATTTTTTCACAATTTCTTTACCAATCTCTACTAGATTTGGAAATTTTTCTTCTTCTCCATCCTTGAATGCCCATTTCACAAACAGAGACAAAGAATCCTCTTGCGAAAGACCTTCCAAAACATACGAAGGAACAGTACCCATCATGGAAGCAACTGAGTTGCTACGTGTGGTCACTATAATTTTACTTCCTCCTGCACCAACTTTGATCAAATCTTCCAACTCAATCCATTTTGCACGATCATCATTCCATACATCATCTAGCACGAGGATAAACTTTCGGCCAGAAAGTTTACTTCTTAGATGAATTTGTAGTTGCTCAATGTCACAGTGGTTGCTATCTTCTTGGGGAGCAATAGGAACACTTGGTGCAGCTGAAGCAAAAACGGAGTTCATAATTTTGATAACTATCTGCCTTATATCAAAATCAACAGAGACACACGCCCACATCTTCAATTGAAAAACTTCATCTATCCTCTTATCATTGTACACCAATTTCGCAAGTGTGGTCTTCCCCAATCCTCCAATTCCCAGTATGGGAATAACACATAAACTTCTATGACCATTGCCATAACCTTGAGGATCGGAATCCATCAAAAGCTGGATAATTGCTTCCTTGTCATTCTCCCTTCCTATTACACTTGAAGTATCAATATGGGAATAGGTGATTTCTCTCCTGTGCACAGAAAGTCCGGGCTCAACATGAATTCTCACAAGTCCAAACTTGGTCCCATCAGCTGCCACTTTATCCAATCTATCTCTAATCTCTTTGATTTGACGTGACATCCTAAAACGGAAAGCAAGCGGATTAGAGGAAGAAAAGAAGTGGCATACCTTCACCCGCGTGCTTCCAGAAATTGCTTTCTCCTGTCTTGCAACTCAAATCCATCCAATACATCTTCAGCGTCATAACAGATGTTTTGAATCTGCCTTAACCATTCACACAAGGCATGTTGCCGGTTCTTCTTCTCCTCAGCATCCAGCAGTAGACCTCTGACAATTGATAGAGTATCTTTGATCCTTTGCAGATCATCATACACACCATAGGCACGAGAAGCTTCTTCATAAGCATACGAAGCAAGTTTCCCTAACAGTGAATTAGCAACATCAAACACAAATGATTCAACCATGTCCATGTTAAGTAGGAAATAGCAGAAATTAAGTTACGGTCGTAAATTAGTAATTGTGCCTTCAGATCAAGTAACAAGAATAGCCAATATTCAACAAACTTATTCTATTCATGAAGGAAGGGAACAAAATACATTAAAAGCTGTGTTTATTTGTTTATATTATCATTGTAAAAAGAATCAAATAAGTGGTTTACACAATATAATATTTTTTCTAAAAAAACATAGAAGAAGCACAAGCTCACCTGTAAAATAAGAATTAAGCAGCCCAACATGTCTGAATAATTTAGAATGCCAACCTCAATCAGCATATATATAATAATAGCAACAGGAAGGGCCACCAGCATATATAATATCGTTAAGGTTGGTGCATTTGGCTTTTTTTGCGTCTGCATGCTATCATGGGTTGGACTACATAGTTTTTCCGATTATCATGTGGAAATAGGTTTTTAGCTAGCCAAAAAAAAATCATGGACACCCAATTTTCCCTGCACATGCTATACTTAGTAAATTCAACTGCATAATTAATCACATTTTCACAATTTTAAATGTGATGTAAATTAATCATCTACTCAATTGAATTACCTAAATTTTTAAACGTGATAAATCATGTGTCAGAAAAATATGAGTGTTTGAATGTCATTACAATTTGCTTGCTGAGTTAGAATTGAAAACTAAAGTATAGCATGCTGAACAATATTACGGATTAAATTTGACCTATGTTATAGATTTATTTTTAGGCATGGTCTTACCTTTTTGAAAGTTTGTTAGGAATTGTTAGCTTGAGTCTAAGATTTTATATTGATATCAATTCGATTTGTAAGGTGATGGTTGCTCAAACTTTATAAACACTACACATGCATGTGACTAACAAAAAGTTAAAACTTTATTTTAACTTCCATTTGTTACATGTTATATTCAAATGGTTAAGTAACGGAATAGACTAACTTATGTCAATGTCACACAAGTTGTCTAAGATTTGATTGTACAAATATCATTCCTCATTGTAAAAAGAGTATCGATGATAACAACACTTAACATTTCCTTTTAAGTAGTGGAACATACATGGAAAAAATTATCAATTTTCACTTTGGGTGGTAGAACTTTTATTCATACATTATCGCAACTTATTCTCATTATAATAAGGTTATCTTTGAAAAATTGTGGATAATTTATCAAACACATAGTAAAAATTAGCCATATTAGTAAATTTGCAAGCTTCACCCATAAACTACTTTAACTCCACTTGCAAGTTTTTTTTTGCGTGTGTAAACTAGCTACCCCCGCGAGCGCAACCACTAAGACTAATCTTTTGAGTCTTCATCCAAATGGACGTCAAACTCTCCTTAAAAGTTTTATTATAAAAAGTCAAAAACATTTTATTTTATGATAATAATTTTCTTTTTTAATATTTTTAACCTTGAGCATCGGTTAGCATAACCTTTAATAAAAACTAGAGGAATAAATGTAGGGGAGTGGATAATTCTTACATGGTCAGCACGACAAATAATGTTTTCAATAGGAAGTGATTTTTTATCTTTCAACTTTTATCCATTTAGAAGAGATCTTGACATGTGATTATTTTCCCCTGGTGTTCTTTCTTACGTTGACCACACTGCCATTGTTTCGTTGACCTTGATATCTTCTCTTCTCTTTCGTTTGGCTATCATAACTTTTCTTCCGTTTCTAGATTCATTAATTAATTAATATCTCGTTCATCCACTGTCCTCCTCTGGAAAAGGACTCCATCGCACACAGATCAACTCACAATAGGTAAGCTTAAAAAGGAAGAAGTGTTACACTTACTTTACTATATTATTACGTTACATGATTTTAGTTTAAACCATTGACTCTTTTTTTTTACCCTCCGGTTCTCGGGGAAAAGAACTTTGTTAATCCGGAGTTGAGTCCAAAGGTTGTTATAGTAGCTTGATAAAGTCTAACTAAGAATTATTTCACTCAGGAATCGAACTCAAGTAGTTCATTTTTGTGGAGATTATTAACCACTTTAATCAAATTGTTTAGTTATTGATCGGATGAAAGGATGGAAATATCTCCCGCAAGAATTTGGTGACGTGAAAAGGAAAAAGATTGAAGTGTTCTTAAGTTTTAGAGGAGAAGATACTCGTGCATCATTCACTTCACATCTCTATGCTTCTCTACAAAATGCTGGAATTAATGTTTTTAGGGACGATGATTCGCTTCAAAGAGGAGATCACATTTCAACATCACTACTTCGATCAATCGAAGAGTCTGAAGTTTCTATTATCGTTTTCTCAAGAAACTACGCTGAATCTGGATGGTGTCTTGAAGAGTTGGTGAAAATAATGGAGTGTTACAGAACCATAGGACAAATCGTTCTCCCGGTGTTCTATGATGTAGATCCTTCTGAAGTACGTCACCAAACAGGCGAGTTTGGCAAAGCGTTTGAAAGTCTATTGACTAGACTTTCAAACAAGGAAGGAATTTATGATAGGTTTGGAAAAGCAGTTCGATATCTTTTCAACAGTTTGTCAATCTATAAAGAAGAGTCTCCCAAACAGGTGCTGAGATGGAGCTGGAGAGCGGTGCTTTGTGAGGCAGCAGGGCTTGCAGGATTTGTAGTACTAAATTCCAGGTAAGGGAATTCCACTAATCAAACATTCTTCTGGGCTATTGATTTTCCATATAAAAAATAACCTTGAGTTATATTTTGATTTTTTGGATTTTTTATATCATTTCTCCAATATAATTTTGACATATGGGTGAATGCATATATACATATAGGATGTATGTATGCGTGTACATGTATGCATAATCCTCTACTTGGGTTTTTGAATAGGAACGAAAATGAGGCTATCAAGGATATTGTTGCAAAAGTTACATGTTTGTTAGACAAGACAGACTTGTTCGTTGCTAATAATCCAGTGGGAGTTGAAACTCGAGTACGAGATATTATTCAGCTGCTAGACATCCAAAAATCAAATGATGTTCTGTTACTAGGAATGTGGGGCATGGGAGGAATTGGCAAAACCACCATTGCAAAAGCCATCTACAACAAAATTGGCCGCAATTTTGAAGCTAGGAGTTTCCTAGCAAATACTAGGGAGGTTTGGGAGAAAAATGTTGGACAAGTGTCTTTACAACAACAACTTCTCTTTGATATTTGCAAAGAAACGACAACCAAGATACAAAGTATTGAGGCAGGAAAAATTATTTTAAAAGATAGACTCTGTGGTAAAAGAGTACTTCTTGTACTTGATGACGTGAGTGCATTGGATCAATTTAATGCTTTGTGTGGAAGTCGTCAATGGTTTGGTGCGGGGAGTTGAATAATTATCACAACTAGAGATAGGCATATACTTAGAGGGAATAGAGTTGACCAAGTATACGCAATGAAAGAAATGGATGAAAGTGAATCAATTGAGCTTTTTAGTTGGCATGCATTCAAGCAAGCGAGGCCTAAAGAAGATTTTGCTGGAATTTCCTGCAATGTAGTTGAGTATTCTGGGCAACTACCGTTAGCTCTGGAAGTCCTTGGGTCATATTTGTTTGATAGGGGGATAATAGAGTGGAAGTGTGTATTGGAGAAACTGAAAAGAATTCCCAATGATCAAGTACAAAAGAAGTTAAAAATAAGCTATGAAGGTCTAAATGATGACACGGAGAAAGAAATATTCCTTGACATATCTTGTTTCTTTATTGGGATGGACAGAAATGATGTTATACATATATTAAATGGAAGTGAACTTTTTGCAGAAATTGGAGTAAGTGTCCTTGTAGAGCGAAGCCTTGTAACTGTTAATGATAGGAACAGGCTTGGAATGCATGATTTGCTGCGAGATATGGGAAGAGAAATCATTCGTGAGAAATCACCGAAGGAGCTTGAGGAGCGTAGCAGGTTGTGGTTTAATAAGGACGTGGTTGATGTATTATCAGAACAAACTGTAAGAAAACATATGCTTATTTTCTGTTCTGGTTTTAAACTATCTAAAGCTTAGGGAAGTAAAACAAACATTTGAGTCAATCGTTAACATTTACGTGTTGTTGATTATCACAAGACCTTCGAAAATTAGTTTGGTTGCACTTTGAAAATTAGTTTGGTTTATGAATTATTTTATGCTTTTTGGTTTCTACTGACATAATCAGTTTCATCACAAGTTTTCTTATCTGTCTTGTATCTTTAATCCTTGCATATTTTACTTTTTTCTTCATTATATTTTATAGGGAACAAAAGCTGTTGAGGGTTTGGCTTTGAAACTGCCAAGAACAAATAGAAAATGCTTCAGTACTAAATCATTTAAGAAGATGAAAAGACTCAGATTACTTCAACTTGCTGGTGTACAACTTGATGGGGACTTTGAATATCTTTCAAAAAAATTGAGATGGCTTTCTTGGAATGGTTTTCCTTTAACATGCATTCCTTCAAGCTTTTATCAAGAAAATTTAGTTTCCGTTGAATTAGAAAACAGCAATGTTAAACGTGTGTGGGAAGAGCCCCAGGTATTAATTACCACCTAAATCTTGGTCAAAACCTTTGATATAGTTAAAAGAAGGGAAACAAAGTGTCCCAATCTTGAATATTAGGTTAAATAGGATTTAAAGTTAAATTTCGAACGAATATATCCTGTCAAATTTTTGAACTCTTTGCATAATGCTCAGACATGGCTTTTAATAATTTCTGCAACATCATATACATAAACGCAGTCTTGTTTCAATTTTTCGCAAAAGTAAATCCAAACCAATGTATATCGGTGTTAAAAACAAATGATGTTGCAATAAAGTAAATATTTTAGTATCCATTCTCAAGGTTAGTGATACATTGTAATTTCTTCCATTTATTTTTTATTTTTCTTCTCTAAGTTTTCTTTATAACATTTCTATTCTTGCAGAGGCTGAAAAAGCTGAAAATTCTCAATCTTAGTCATTCTCATCATCTGACAAAGACTCCAGACTTTTCAAACATGCCTAACCTTGAAAAACTAGTACTCACAGATTGTCCAAGATTGTCAAAGGTTTCCCACAGTATTGGACATCTCAATAAAGTTCTTCTAATAAATTTGGAAGATTGTATTAGCCTTCAAAGCCTTCCTAAAGGTATCTATAAGTTAAAATCACTTAAAACTCTCATTCTTTCTGGATGTTCAAAGATTGACAAATTGGAAGAGGACATCGAACAGATGGAATCTTTAACCACCTTGATTGCAAATAACACTGCAATAACAAGAGTGCCATTTTCAGTAGTAAGATCTAAAAGCATCGCTTATATATCTTTGTGCGGCTATGAAGGATTCTCACGTGATGTGTTTCCATCTATCATTTGGTCTTGGATGTCACCAACAAATATTCTCCCATCCCAATTTCAAACATCTACTATCATGTCATCTCTTGTTCCTCTAGATGTATCACATAGCAGTTCCCATGCACTATCATCAATTTCGACGTACCTTTCGAGTCTTCGAAGTCTTTGGGTGGAGTGCAGCTCAGAATCCCAACTTTCTCATAATGCAGAAATAATTTTGGATGCCTTATATGCCACTAATTATAAGGAATTGGAACTAGCTGCACATACATCGCAAGTACCAAGAAATTCCTTGAAATCTTTTTTCATTCAAATGGGAATGAAATGCCAGCTTGCCAATATTTTGAAAGAAAAAATTGTACAGGTTTCACTCATTTTCCATTGTATGTACTTTAATGTTAGTTTTAATATACTATTCAATTAAATTTTGATTCTATCTTCCCTTGTACAGAATATGACCGTCGATGAGTTTGGTGGTTGTTTGCTCCCTGGTGATTGTTATCCTGATTGGTTAACCTTCAATTGCAAAGGTTCTTCTGTAATTTTTGAAGTCCCTCAAGTGAATGGACGTAACTTAAAGACAATAATGTGTATTGTCTATTCTTCAACTGCAGAAAACATAGCGTCAGATGGACTTAAAAACGTGATGGTAAAAAATCACACAAAGGCTACCATTCAGCTCTATAAGAGAGAGACGTTAGCCTCATTTGAAGACGAGGAGGGGCAGAGATTAGTATCAAGTATAGAACCTGGTGATAAAATGGAGGTTGTTGTTGTTTTTGAGAACAATTTCATTGTGAAGAAGACAACAATTTATCTCATTTATGATGAACCAAGTAGTGAAACCATGGAGCGAAGTCATGAACAAACAGATAAGAATGTTACTGTTTGTTGTGACTTGTGATGGTGAAAATGAATGCGATTTGGTGGATTGATCAATTTTAGTGTCGGATAGGATTGCAGGTTTTATGTGCATAGATTGGATGCTACTCTAATTGGTGTTGGATTTCATTCTGAAGCCCTGATCTAAATGCTTTAAGGGGGAAAAAGATACTTAACACCATCTCAATATTTATGAAGAATATTTTATCTATATTGTTTTCTATGTCTAAGATATGTGTCCATCCTATTCTCCAAATGAAGATTGTGGCCTGCTGTTTAATCTTGTTATTTGGTGCTGCTGGAGCTCTTAGTGGTTACTTCCAGTTTAGTTTTTCTTTTGTTGGGCTTTACAAGTAGTGTTATCTCACAAAAGATGTATTTATTGGTTATCTCTTGATTAAATTTGAACATTTATTTTTCAGAACACTCCTCGTAAAGTACACATGGTATATATTTTCTGCACAAATAGTATGAAGTGATAATGTTCCGGGTGTTTTCTCCATTTAACAATGAGCAGCTGCAATGAAAGGGAGAAGATACTTGTTGGGATGAGATGTGTGGGAGAAGATAAAAATAAGATATATTCATTAGGACAGAGCTAAGTTCAATAGGAAAATGAAGCTTGGCTCTTGGGTGACAAATGCTATCAATGAATCATTAGCCTACTCAAAGAAAGTAGTTGAAGACATGCTTGAAAAGTGTACAAGGTCATCTCTTCACGAGGGAAGGGAACAAATACATCAAAAGCTGTGTTTATTTGTTTGCATTGCCATTGTTAGAAGAATCAAATAATAATAACTGTTAAGTAGCACACCAAGTTTGAATAATATCATGCATGATTAATGTTGACGTGGCATTTGACTTTTGTTGACTCTGCATGGTTTCCCATTATGACGTGGAAATGTGCTTGGGCCGGGTTGTAACCGTAGAAGGCCCTCTCTGTTATCCTAAAGCATCCCACTCGTCTCAGTGTAACATGTGTCTTTTTAGGTGTATAACAGCGAAGCTACACTTTCACGTCTTGTATCTCAATATTATTAGATTAGATTATTTTACTTTTGCTTAATTAAGGAGATAATAGAAATGGCAGAGCATTTTGCGAAACAGGGAAAGGAATATGCAGATTCAAGGCCAAGTTATCCACCACAACTCTTCCAATTCATAGCTTCTAAAACTCCCTCTCATCAACTTGCTTGGGACGTTGCCACAGGAACCGGCCAAGCTGCCAAATCTGTGCGTATCTTCTTTTGCTTTTTTTTCTTATCCTTCTACAGCGTATATCTTTCTTTTTTTCGGTGATAAATACTAGCATATATCTCTTCTTTTGCTATTTTCATGTACCTAAGTTGTTGTGATTTTTATTAGGTCAAATGCATTTAATGTTTTTCCTAAAGTGGTCCTTTAAGTTTTAAAAGTTCCAAACAAGTCTTTAAGTTTCAAAAGTCCCAAACAAGTCCTTTTAGTTTTTGAATCGTTTCAAACAAATCCTTTTAGAGGATGATGGTGATGATTCAAATGATAGCAACAAAGAGTATTATCCACCATTTATCATGCCTAAAAAGATGACTAATTTTAAGTGGGTGTTAGGAGCCAGATTTGGTACCAAAGATGAGTTTAAGGAAGCAATTACCAACTATATTATCTTCAATAGGACTTGTTTGAAACGATTCAAAAACTAAAAGGACTTGTTTGGGACTTTTGAAACTTAAAGGACCATTTTGGGAAAAACGAAAAACTTAAAGGACCTTTAGATGCATTTGACCTTTTTATTAATAGTAATTTGTAATAGTCACTAGACTATTGGTAGTTGCAAAGACATTGATTTGCACGGACATGACTTCGAACTTCATATTCCTCACTTCACCATTGTTTTAGTGTCTAGCTAGGAGACTACTTACCAAGTTTATCATTGTTGATCTATTAATTCGTTAATTTACATAGAGATATGTTAATACAAGTTGTATAACTAAGAGACCAAACTTAGAATTTAAATTTTAAGAATATGACCAACATATTTAAGCAAACCTTGTGGGGTCCGACCTACTTCTATGCAAAGTAGGTTGACCCTCCCTGTTTAGGAATGTCCCGCTTTTAACCCGTCAAAAATAGGTGGGGCAATGCAAACCAACTTGAGATGGTCGGGTCCAAACCGTCACTCTTCCCCTTGGCGGCCTGGCGAGTTGGTGGATCGGTTTGTCAAACA
>Ga0209282_1001812_pt1 | contig 11997 bp, 7 predicted proteins | sample Mtrugardesep15_FD_187529 | JGI IMG/M metagenome (GOLD analysis project Ga0209282, IMG submission 187529) | Root nodule microbial communities of legume samples collected from California, USA - M. trunc garden sep15 (SPAdes) (version 2) | ecosystem: Host-associated > Plants > Roots > Nodule...
ATTTAAGCCAACCACCTCGTTCAATCATCACTTGCCACATGGGCACCACGTCGCTAATGACAGTCCACCTCAGCAAAAAAACTTAATTAGGACCAAAAGTCAAATGATTAATAATTGCAAGGGCAAAATGGGAGGATTAGTAAACTCAAGGATGAAATTTCAAACGACCCCTAATTACAGGGATGAAATGTATATTTAAGCCTTTCTCAAACATAAATTCAACTCATTGTCATGGGCTCATGGCGGTCACGACTCACGATTCTGCTTGGAGCCACCTCCACCTTCTGTCTTAAATTTTACTGTCCTAAAAGATCACAATTTTAGTGGAAATATTTAAAAAATATTGAAAAGATTGAAGACTATGGACAGAAGTAGTAACTTTTTTTTTTTTATTACTCAAAATACTTTTAGTTTTATTTTTTTGGAATACGAAATACTTTTAGTTTTAGAATATATGAAAATTTGATCAGGTAAATTTTTGTTTTGCTGTTGGAAATGGTATTTTTTTTTTATTCTTTAAAAAAAAAGGTTCTGTAAAACCGATTCAGGCAGCAGGTCAATAACTACATTCACATAGATATAAAATTAAGTCTCGAGTCACACATAGTTTGGATCGGAAGAAAGAGCAACTTCGGTGAAAAATGAGCAGCTTGATTTACCACATGTCTAACATGATTGAAACTAGTAAAACTAAAACAGGAAAACTAGTGTTTAACTTGAAACAATCTTTCTGCAATTGTTTTCAAGTAGATTGACACGACACTTCATTGGATGTATACATCTTGAGAGAGAAAGAGATAATGAAGTAATAAATATGATAAATTAATGATGTGATAGAAAGAAAAATATTAGATGTTGAATGTATGGAGGAGAGTATGACGTGTACAAATATCATCGTTGTCTCTTAATTTGTTGAGTATAGTATAAGTTACTTGAATTTGATTCTGCTTGCAAGTTCAAAAACAATAGATCCTTTGCATATTTGAGACCTTAATTTGTTCAGTATTTGGCAAACTAGGAAACACTATATATTTCTGTCAAGAAAAGGAAACACTACGTGTATATATACATACACACAAACACTTGTATGATAGAAAAACTAGAAATGCTGTCAACAAATGATTAAAAATCCAACTTTATTCAACATTTCTTAATTTTCTCTTTCAACTATTAAACTTATTTCTTACAACATGAAATTACTTTTTTGTCCAATCAATTGGTCAACTACAATCATGTACCTGATGCTTTTCCTAGAGTTGATTGCCATACTCAAACTCTGCAACTTTTCGAATTTCCACTAGATTGATCTGATTCTTCTCTGCTTCTATTGCTGAAGGATGGCTGAGCAAATTCCATATGCTGTTGCTGCAAGTCTCGTTAACAGGTGAATTAGTTTTCAACTCTTTTTCTAATATTCCTTCCATTAAAATTGTCATACTAGCTCTTTATTACCAAAAGGGAAGTGTCAGGGATAGAGAATCAATCATTTTGTGTCTGACACATATCAAATATGATTATTATAGTTGATGGAGTCCTTGAAAAACAAAAAAGGAAAGGAAAGTGTCAAAATGAAAACAGTTAGTTGATGTGCTGATTTGTTTTTGTCTTGACAGGTTGGCTTCTGCTGCCTTTCGTGAATTTGGACGGATTTATGGTGTCATGGATGAGCTAGAAAGGCTTAAGAATACAATTGAATCCACCAAAGCTGTGCTCCTTGATGCCGAGGACAAACAAGAACAAAATCATGGCGTGCAAAACTGGATTAGACGACTCAAAGATGATGTACTTCATCCTGCTGATGACTTGCTAGATGAATTTTTTATTGAAGATATGAGATACAAAAAGGACGAAGTTCATAAGAACAAAGTGACTAAGGTACTTCATTCCTTATCTCCAAATACAATTGCTTTTCGCCGTAAAATGGCTCAGGAGATTGGAAAATTACAAAAAAAGTTTAATGATGTGGTGAAAGATATGTCTGGGTTGAATCTAAACCCCAATGTTGTGGTGGTTGACCAAACTAACAGTGTAAGGAGGGAAAGTAGTTCTTTTGTGTTAGAATCTGATATCATTGGAAGAGAAGATGATAAAAATAAGATTATAAGTCTGTTGAGGCAATCAGATGAAAATCAGAATGTATCCTTGATTGCTATTGTTGGTATTGGTGGGTTAGGAAAGACGGCTCTAGCTCAATTGATATACAATGATGGGGAAGTAAAAAGTTTATTTGAAATGATTATGATGTGGGTATGTGTCTCTGAAAATTTCGAAGTCAAAACTATTGTGAGAAAAATGTTGGAGTCATTTACCAAGAGCAAAATTGATGATACATTATCATTAGACAACTTACAAAACATGCTTCGTGACAAGTTAACTGGTAAAAAATACTTGTTAGTCCTAGATGACATTTGGAATGAGAGTTATGAAAAATGGGCTCAATTGAGGACTTATTTGATGTGTGGTGCTCAAGGCAGTAAGGTTGTAGTGACAACTCGTTCTAAAATTGTTGCAGAAAGAATGGGTGTAAGTGTCCCATATGCTTTGAATGGTTTGAATCCTAAAAAATCTTGGAGTTTGTTGAAGAGCATCATTACATATGGGGATGAGACCAAAGGAGTAAACCAAACTCTTGAACCAATTGGTAAGAAGATAGCCGAAAAGTGCATTGGTGTTCCACTAGCAATCAGAACACTAGGAGGCCTATTACAGAGTCAAAGTGAAGAAAAAGAGTGGATTAATGTTTTACAAGGTGACTTTTGGAAATTATGTGAAGATGAAGACAGCATCATGCCAGTGTTAAAACGGAGCTACCAAAACTTATCTTCTCAACTTCGACAATGCTTTGCTTACTGCGCTTTATATCCTAAGGATAGGATAATAGTGAAGGATGAGTTAATTAAACTGTGGATGGCACAAGGTTATCTTGAATGTTCAGCCAAAAATCAGCCCATGGAGGACATCGGTAACCAATTCGTGAAGATTTTATTGATGAAGTCATTTTTCCAAGATGCTGAAATTGATGACTGTGGCGATATTTGCAGTTTCAAAATGCATGATTTAATACACGATCTTGCAATGAAAGTAGCTGGTAATGATTGTTGTTACTTGGATAGAGCGACAAAAAGACTTGTAGGAAGTCCCATGCATGTGATGTTGGAAAGTGATGCTATTGGTTTGTTGGAGTCGTTGAATGCAAGCAGGATGCGAACTTTGATTGTGCTATTATCCAACTATTCAGATATTTTGGATGAGAAGCAATTGTCTATTATTTCAAATTTCAAATACTTACGCGTCTTGAAGCTTTCAAGTTGTTCTTTAAGTATGTTTTCTGATTCATTCGATAAGTTAAAGCATTTAAGATATCTTAACTTACAGTGCTATGACAGACTAGGAAGTCTTTCTAAATCTATAGGAAATCTTGTTTGCTTACAAACACTAATATTGGGGGGACGTTTAAATGTTGAAATTACTACAAAATTTGTCTCAAAACTAGCCAATTTGAGACATCTTGAATTTGATACTTTTGAAGTTTCCAAAGAGAAGAAGGCAACATCTAGATTTGGAAAATTGGTTGTGGGGAAGGTTTATAAGAGTGTAATTTTTTCCAACTGGATTTTTTCACTCACAAATATTGTTGAAATCTCTCTCAATTATTCTCAAGGTTTGCAATTTCTCCCACCAATGGAACGTCTCCCTTTCCTTAAGTCACTTGATATATGTCACCTTAATAAATTGGAGTACATGTATTGTGAAGAGCCTCTTTTGCCTGAATCATTCTTTCCATCTTTGGAGACCCTCAAATTGTATGCATGTGTAAAGCTGAGGGGATGGTTGAGGATGAACGATGATGTTAATGATTATGAAAAAACCTCATCATCTCGCCATCTCTCATTCCCTCCCTTCTCTTCTCGTCTTTCTGTTTTGAAAATCATTGGCTGTCCAATGTTGACATGCATGCCTACTTTTCCAAACCTTGATAAGAAATTGGTTTTAACAGACACTAGTGTGGAGACGTTGGAAGCAACATTAAACATGGCTGGTTCAAAACATTCGATTGATTTCCCTTCTCTTTCCATGCTAAGACACTTGATTCTTTGCGAAGTTAACTTGGATATGAAAAAACTTCCAATGGCTTGGGTGCAAAATCTAACTGCTCTCGAGCATCTTGAATTGTGGTGGCTTCCAAGTCAAACATTTCGGGAAATTGAAAATTGGTTTGAGGAATACCCCAACTATCTTCCTTCCTTGAGAAATATTGAATTTTGGAACTGTTCAGATCTGAAGGCATTGCCAGACTGGATTTGCAAACTCTGCTCACTGCAGCATGTCATCGTTAAGAGATGTAAAAAGTTGGCTTCGCTCCCCGAAGGAATGTCTCGTCTTATCAAATTACAGACCCTAGAAATCCTTGGATGTCCCCTCTTAATTGAAGAATGCCGGACAGAGACAAGTGCAGCATGGCCCCAAATTGCTCACATCCCAAACATAATCTTAAATAGATATAAAAGGTACTCACTTGACATCCTCTTAGAACCAGTGCTAATTTTATTGGGTTTATGTTGTTTGATTTTATTGGATTTTTCGCAATTATTTATTAGCATAAATAAGAAACACTTTATTTGCTTCTATTATTGGAAAAAAAAGTACATGCACAAACTTACCCGTTTTTTATCTTTCATTTAATGACGTGCTATGAAGCCCAAGCCCAAGCTCAGAGTCCGACGACATAGACACTAACATGACGACACCAGTAATAATTTGAAAAAATTCATAGATGACGTGTGGCCCGTATATTACATGATGGTGGCAAGTGGTGACTGTCAAGTGCCATGTGATATGCTTACTCATTTCAAGAATATAAAACAAATTCTGATAAACATGCTGCAATAATGTCGATGGTTGAAGTTCAAATGGATTTTACTCCATCAAAGGTACTATTGTTTTTTCTCTCTGCAAAATCATTTTATAAGATACTCAAATTATCACATAGCATCTATCTCTGATCCAAACTAGTGAATTGTGTTTGGTTCCAAAATATAAATGTGGTAATGTCTTTACTTGAGTGAGTTGATTTTGAAAAATTTCTCTGAAGTATGAAGTTTGTTGTTAAACCGATTTATAACAGCTGCTTTAGTCCTCTTTAGCAGATTATATCACCAAATGCTAACAAACATGTTGTTTAGATTATTTCCACCATTTTCATTTTTTCTCTCAAATGTGACGTAGATATTTCTTTCTTACATGTTATTTAGTTTTCCTCCCAAGCTGAAGATAAGAAATCTTAAACCAGTTCTGAATCAGATGTTATATCCACTTCATATCACCTAAGGTATGTCGATATTTTGGGTCTGCTGATTATTGTCTTCACCACTTTTAGTTACTTACTGTTTTGTTTGCGTCATGTGGCAACTATCTAGCGCGAATGCTGATGGAAATGCAGCTGCAATTGATCTCACAGTCCCAAAATGTGTGTCCAAAAGTGACTGCTACTGTTGTGTTGTATGTGGATGGATTAGTACATGCTATTGTTGTGTTGTATTAATTGGATCATTGAGTTAAGAAGAGATGAGAGATATGGCTTCGGCGGGTGAGCTGAGTAATAGAACCTCCTTCAATGCTAGTGTATCTCAATAGTAGCTGCTGTTATCTGTACTGTAATTTGAAATAGTTTATGCCATGCAGTATATTATTCAAACTCTGTGCATCATTATCTAAGACCCTACATTTTTAATGGTTTGTGTGTGATTAACTTTGTTTAAAAACAATTGAATATAACCATTTTCCCCTGTAATTCGTTGACCATAAATGGAAAAATATCCACTTGTTTTGTTGCAATTTAATACAAGACTTAATTCAGCTTCCTGGATGTACAAGAGCTCTTTTCTTGGAATTTCATTTTTTGCAATGATGAGCAGCTTGGTCCAAGTCCTAGCTTTATTGATAATTTCATTCAGGAAGGAATGGAGCAAAGCTTATGGAAAAATAACCTTTGATTGAGGAACATTTTATTAGTAATGTAAAAAATTGATAAATGATTCATTAGATTGAAAGAGAGATACATGAAAGTATATATACATTTCTCAACTGTACTATCTAAAAGGAAGCGTACTACACAAAAGACCTAAATGTACTACACTAGCTAAGTAACTTGTACTGCAAGCTTCTTCAAGTTATCTTCATGCTTGTGTTTGTTGTCCTTTGAATCTTCATGGTGCAATACATTTCACCAATAAGTAATTACAAATAAACCATTTAAATCCTTGAACTTAATTTTTTTATTTTTAAAGAAGCTTATTTAAACCCACCCAAATTGGCAATGGGGAGAATCGAACGTGAGACATTGAGGAGTCCTTGATGTTATTTCTTTGATTACAGGTAGAAGAACAATGTGGTTCTGTCACATTACCAACATACAATTACTCATTTATTATTGTAAATCCTTGAGGCTGTTATTCTCAAACTAGAATCTAAAGCAAGTCACTAGGAAAAGAGACAGTATTATTGGTGAATATTGTGGTCTTATTGTGCTCACACCATTCTCTAGAACTTTACCATGAATGGTCTTGTGTTGGGTTCTACCGAAATTACAATTAAATTTAAAAATTACTGCCTCATGTGCTACACACGGCTTTTGAGTTCATACTTTACTTGGGATAATGCAATGTCACGTGACGGTGTAATCTATGTATGTAGTAGTTTTTATAAAGAAGTATCGCATGTATTCTTTTGATAATAGAAGTATTACATGCATTGTGTTGGAGTTGGAGCAGTGTAGACTTCAAACTCGTGCTACACACGGTTTTTTAGTAAATATTTAAAAGAGAAATGTTAAAATCTAGGCCTAACTCGTCTTTGTAAAATTGATTTATAAGATAATGAGTGTCTCCTTTTTATAAACTACTCCTTCCGTTCCTATATCTAAGCACCATTTGATTTTATTTTTGTCCTTAAATGTAAACCCTTTTTTCAAATTACTAGATGCATTTTTTTCCTAAACATACCTCTAATTAATACTACTAACTTGTCTTGAAATTTGAAAAGTCAAATTTAATACACATACAAACAAAGGACAATTTGGTAATATTAACACACAAAACAGACACATTAATTACACTTACAACTTTTCTTAAGAAATGTGAAAAATGCAAAGGGAGGTTACATTAAGGGACGGAGGGAGTATTATCATAAGTCGTATCTATCCGATGTAGGACTTGAGTTTTTTTTCAATAAGAAACAATATTTGTATAACTGTTTTGTCACAACTTTTTGATAGTTCTCTTTTTTCATATACATATTATGTTCTTATTCTTCTTTTCTTTTTCTCTCTATTGTTTTTGACCAATAAGAAGAGAGAGAAAAAAAATTATCATAAAAGTTGTCATTAATAATTGTACAAATATCATTATTCTATTTAAAAATGTTTGTTGGACACCTCTAGTGGGTATACACATAGAGAGATAGAGATATAGAGAATAATATGATAAACATGATTAATTGATAATATGATATAAAAAAACATGAAAAGAAAATGATTTGTTCAATGAATGTTTGAAATAAATGAGGTACACAAATACCATTTTTGTATTCATAACTATTCAAACCCGGGTATACACTTAAATTTTCATACCAAATAAATTGGAAAATATACCCCTTGGTAGACATGGTTAGGGTTATTTGCGGTGCTGTTTGAATCGATTTTGAGCTAAAAAGTCAGACGATATAAAATAAAAATCACATGTGGGTTGGTTCGGTTTGAATGACAATTTTAAAAAAATTGATCCAATCAAAATTTATGTAGTTTAATTTGGATTGGTTTTTTACATTCAAAATGCAATATAACATAAAATACATTAAAAAAATGTTAACATTACAAAATAAAAATTATCGATTATGTTCAAAAATATGAAGCTGTAATAACATAGATTAAATGAGGTTGTGTAGCTCAACTGGTTTGAGCTAAGTGATTCAAGAAGTTGAGGAGTTAAGAGACTAGAGTTTCAAAATGAATGTCATTTTTATTTTTCAATGTACTATTAATTACTTTTTTCCAATCGTACCTCTTAATTATCTATGCACACTACTTCCAAAGTACCACATTTTTGTCATATCTATTGGTTAATATGTATGTATACTTCCAAGAGTATGCCATGCTTTTCCTACACTCAAACTGAATCACTCTGCAACTTTCAATCTTCTTTTCGATCTCCTTGCTTTGTGTTCTCATGTTGAAGAATGGCTGAACAAATTCCATATGCTGTTGCTGCTAGCATCATTAACAGGTTACTTCATTTTTCAACACTTTGTCTATTCCTTCCTTTAAAATCGTCACACCATCAATATATATCATACACACTTAGTTGGTATGCTAAATATTTTCGTTTGACAGGTTGGCTTCTGCTGCTTTTCGTGAATTTGGACGGACTCATGGTGTTGTGCATGAGTTGGAAAGGCTTAAGAATACAGTTGAATCCGTCAGAGCTGTGCTCCTTGATGCTGAGGAGAAGCATGCAAGAGCAAAATCATGGTGTGCAAAACTGGATAAGAAGACTCAAAGATGATGTGCTTCATCCTGCTGATGACTTGCTAGATGAATTTCTTATTGAAGATTTGAGACACAAACGAGATGAAGCTCATAAAAACAAAGTGAGACAGGTACTTCATTCCTTATCTCCAAATACAATTGCTTTTCGCCGCAAAATGGCTCAGGAGATTGAAAAATTACAAAAAAAATTTAATGATGTGGTGAAAGATATGTCTGGGTTGAATCTAAACCCAAATATTGTGGTGGTTGAGCAAAGTAACAATGTAAGGAGGGAAACAAGTTCTTTTGTGTTAGAATCAGATATCATTGGAAGAGAAGACGATAAAAATGAGATGGTAAGCTTGTTAAGGCAATCACATGAAAACCAACATGTCTCTGTGATTGCTATTGTTGAGATTGGTTGTTTGGGAAAGACAACTCTTGCTCAATTAGTATACAATGATGGAGAAGTGAAAAAGTTTTTTGAAAAGAGTACGTGGGTATGTGTCTCTGATAACTTTGATGTCAAAACAATTGTTAAGAAAATACTAGAGTCATTAACCAAAAGCCAAATTGATGATAAGTTATCATTGGAAAACTTGCAAAACATGCTTCGCGATAATTTAACAGGTAAGAGATACTTGTTAGTCATAGATGACATTTGGAACGAGAGTTATGAAAAATGGGCTCAATTGAGGACTTATTTGATGTCTTGGGGTTTGTTGAAAAACATCATTACATGTGGGGATGAAACCGAAGGAGTGAACCAAACTCTGGAAACAATTGGTAAGAAGATAGTTGAAAAGTGTAGTGGTGTTCCATTAGCAATCAGAACACTAGGAGGGATATTACAAGGTAAAATTGAAGAAAAAGAATGGAGTGATGTTTTACAAGGTGATATTTGGAAATCATGTGAAGACGAAGAAAGCATCATGCCGGTGTTGAAATTGAGTTACCAAAACTTGTCGCCCCAACAAAGACAATGTTTTGCCTACTGCTCTCTATATCCTAAGGATTGGGAAATACAGAAGGATGAGTTGATTCACTTGTGGATGGCACAAGGTTATCTTGAATGTTCGTCGCAAAATAACCTCATGGAAGATATCGGTAACCAATTCGTGAAAATTTTCTTGATGAAGTCATTTTTCCAAGATGCTGAAATTGATAATTGTGGTGATATATGCAGTTTCAAAATGCATGATTTAATACATGATCTTGCAATGGAAGTAGCCGGTAATGATTGTTGTTACCTGGATAGTGAGTCAAAAAATATTGTAGAAAGTCCCATGCATGTAATGTTGGAAAGGGATGCTATTGGTTTGTTAGAGTCGGTGGATGCAAGCAGGCTGCGTACTTTGTTTGTGTTGTCCGGCTATGATAAGGCTTGCAATGACAAGGAATTGTCTGTTATTTTAAAATTAAAAAATCTGCGTGTCTTGAATATTCCATATTGTTATTTAAGTAATTCTTTTGATTCAATTGGAAAATTGAAGCACTTATGATATCTTGGGTTAGAGTGGGGTGACCGAGTGAGAAGTGTTAAATACATTACTAATATTGTTTGCCTACAAACACTAGTATTGGTGGGGAACACCGAAGCCGGATTTTCTACCAATGATTTCTCAAATTTAATCAATCTGAGACATCTTAAAATTGCTAAGGTAGATTTCTTTAAAGAGAAGAAGACAACACATAGATTTGGAAAATTTTGTTTGGGGAAGGTTTACAAGAGTTTAATTTTTTCTGACTGGCATTCTTCACTTACAAATATTGTTGAAGTTTCTCTCGATTATTGTTATGGTTTGCAGTATCTTCCACCGATGGAACGTCTCCCATTTCTTAAATCACTTGATATAAGGTATCTTCATGATTTGGTGTACATATATTATGAGGAGCCTCTTTTGCATGAGTCGTTCTTCCCATCGTTGGAGATCCTCAATATTTGGGAATGTGAAAAGCTGAGAGGATGGTGGACTAGGAGGGATGGTGGACTAGGAGGGATGATGTCAATGCTGATTATTACTCTTCGCAATCTGAACATCTCTCCTTCCCTCCCTTTTCTCCTCGTCTTTCAATATTAAAAATCAATAACTGTCCAATGTTGACATGCATGCCTACTTTTCCAAACCTTGATAAGGAATTGAAGTTAGCACGTACTAGTGTGGAGACATTGGAAGCAACATTTAACATGGTAGGTTCAAAACATTCGATTGAATTCCCTCCTCTTTCCATGCTAAAACACTTGATCCATGGAGGAATTAACTTGGATCAGAAAAAACTTCCAAAGGATTGCTTGCAAAATTTGATTGCCCTCGATCATCTTGAATTGCGGTGAATTCCACGTCAAACATTTCGGGAAATTGAAAATTGGTTTAAAGAAGACCCCAGCTGTCTTCCTTCCTTGAAAACTATTGGATTTTATGCTTGTTCAGATCTAAAGTCATTGCCACATTGGATTTTCAACTTACCATCACTTCAGCATATCACCATGGCGGACTGTAAAAAGTTGTCATCTCTTCCCGAAGAAATGCATCGCCTTGCCAAATTACAGAACCTAGAAATCATTCGATGTCCTCTTTTGCTTGAATTATGTGAGACACAGACAACTGCAACATGACTCAAAATTGCTCACATCCCAAACAGAAACTCAGTGAGATCTGAATCAGGCAGGTATATCCTCTTAAAAACACTGCGAATTTTATTTGGTTTCTGTTGTTTGATTATCTGAATTTCCAAAAAGTAAATGGCTTTCATAATTGTTATTAGATCTATATTCCTGACTAAGAAAATAAATTTTAGCAAGTTTCATTTATATATGTATATAATTTATTTTAAAGAAAAAGGAAAATAAAAATGAACTTCTGTTTTTGGCTCATTGAAAAGACTGAGTGACATGCTGTTACATTGTATCTCTGATTTTTTATTTTTATTTGAAAATAATAAGATAGTGGATGTTTTCTGAACTTGTCGAATTTCCATAATCTTGTGCACTACTAATTTAGGTACTACAAATCTTCTGATGACTCAAGCTGAGTCTATAAATATTGCACTGACGCAATTGCTGAAGGATGGCCTGCACAAAGATGGAATAGTGATGGATATGTCCGATAAATTCATGGAACATTAATTGAAGTGAGAATGTCTGAAGTTGTTTCACGACTTAACTTTACTATGTTACTTATTTTGGATGCTGTGATGCTGCTACAGGAAACTGAATGCTGTGATCTTACTAAAGTTGTAGTCAATTCTAATTTCTGAGGTTGGTGCTGTCACAAGTATGTGGGAAATATTTGCACGGGATGTTTCTGTTGTTGTGATTTTTGGTTTATGTGTAACAATGGAATGGTATTTTTACCCTGTTGCTGTTGTAATGGTAGTAATAAGTTGACGTACATTGTTATCTAAGACCCTCTTACATTTTTAATGGTTTCTGTGTGATTCAGTTTGTTTAATTACAATTAAATATAACCATTCCC
>Ga0209282_1001813_pt1 | contig 11995 bp, 6 predicted proteins | sample Mtrugardesep15_FD_187529 | JGI IMG/M metagenome (GOLD analysis project Ga0209282, IMG submission 187529) | Root nodule microbial communities of legume samples collected from California, USA - M. trunc garden sep15 (SPAdes) (version 2) | ecosystem: Host-associated > Plants > Roots > Nodule...
ACATAGAATTAGAGAAACGGCTCCTATAGAGTACTATAGTCGTTGCGGGTGCCTAACACCTTCCCGTAGCGAAAATTGCCCCGAACTTAGAATTTCTAAGGGTTCTCTCAATTTCACCCTTCCCAAAAAAAAAATAGAGACATCAATGATTGAAAGGTTCAAGCCTAATTAATGACTTGACACCCGAAAATCGCGATGACAACTACGACTCACCTAAGAGATTATGAAGTTGTAATCGGAGAAGAGGATTCTGAGTCAGGAGATTGATCTGAATCATTAATACCTCTTCGGAGTAAACCTTCAACATGCCGCAACCCCCAACACAAGACTGACACTCCTGCGTGATAATACCTCTTCGGAGTAAATTCTCTTTGTTGGCAACCTATTCCAAAAAGTCTCCACGCAAACACTAATACCTTTAAAGGAACATCCCTTTGCCAAATGAGCACCGAAATTTTTGAATGATGAGCGGGAACACTATTAGTAAGTAGACGATAAACACCATTAATAGAGTATCCAAGTGCCGGATTGGGAACTCACCTCCAAACATCCTGAATATTATCCTACAAATTAACAGTTAGAAGTAAAGACAACACTCCCCTACAAGCTCCTTCTCCCACGCCAACATAATTCTCCTCCACTTCCAAGCCTCACCACCCTCTCTCCAACCTAAAGAAAATACCTCGGCTATCGTCAACAATTGATTTTCAGACAAATTAAACAGACGACAAATTAACCAGTCAACCACTTGTCAATCCAGAAATAAGTGGAAGCAACAATTGTTAACATTTATTTTGATGATTACCATTTTAAGGTACACACATACACATACAATTAAGTTAAAATTTTATTGTGATCCAATGATTGCGATTGGTTTTTTTCTTTTCTTTTTGAGAGTTATCAATCTAGTTGAGATGTCTGAGTCTCCTCTTAATGTCTGTCCTTTCTCCTGACTTGTAAAAAAGTGATTGTAATTGAAAGACACTTTGATTTTTTTTTAAAACCATCTATGCCTATAAATTAAATTCATAACCTATATAATCTTAAATTTTAGTGTATTGTCACATGTTAATCTATATGTAAATACAATCTAGTCTTGCATGTTCACAAGATTAAATGTACAACGCTTAGGCGAACACACAAAAAACACAAATATCAATAAAAAGTAAAATCATTTATTTCTATTAGAAAAAGTCTATGTTTTGTGTGTTTTTCTAGGGATTGTATATTTGGTTTTGTGACCATGCAAAACAAGTTTTATAAGTACCATCAAGTAAATGTTAAATGAAATTTACTAAGATACAAATTAACTTTAATTGAATGTTAATATATTCATCATTTATTTATTTTAGTATTCAATATAATTAAATTTTAAATGCAAAACTTCTTAGACATTTTATATACCATTAAAGTAATCCAAATATCTTACTATTTATTATAACTTCAAAAAAAAACTTTTAAAATGGTTAACTTCAGTAAAACAAAATGATTAAATTTAACTATAATTGATATAAAATATATATTGATTCAAATAGTAACTCTTTAAAGTTATTTCAATTCACGACCATTAGGTAAATTATAAATTAACAACGAAGATTTATCCCTGATTAATTTTCAATTGACCTCCTTTGTCTCACCCATTCCTAACTGTATGATCTAAAATCTTAAAAGCAAAGCTGCTCTTTGATTTACTGGGCGCGTTTGATTTGCTAAAAAAATGAAGGACATGACAAAACAACTTCAGTAGTCCAGTGTTTGATTTGTAAAACTGTTTCAGGTACAGGATAAACGGGAGGCAAGGGACATGACAAAAACTGATATTGTTGTCCCTCACCAAACCACAACACAACTTTTTGTCACACGTACAAGCTGTCTAAAATACCAAAATAGCATTTCGTCCCCCAAAAATCGTATAAGACAAAAAAAATTATTCAATACTATAAAAATTTATCATGTATTGTTCTGCCTTGTATTATGTTGTTCTATCTTGTACTGTTCTATTGAGTATTTACTGTTTTTCAAACCAAACGCATTAGAGAACAATAAAAGTAAAAAATTTATCTTCTCCAAAGAAAATTTAAAACTACAACATAAGACTCCATAAATACCAATTTTACTTTTGCAAATTAGGATCATAAACAAGTCAAAAAAGTTAGTATCATGTAAATAATTGTATCCATATATCCCCTTTATTTTTGGGTGTTTGCCATGTTATTTTTTTGTCAAGTAGTCTAGTGGTTAGAATTCACTTTTTTTAAGGTGAATAAGTGGGGTGTTCGAAGTTCGAACCCCAACCCCTATATATAATAATGTATGTCCCTACCAATTGAATTATGCTCACGGGAACGGTGTTTGACATGTTTTATTGGTACAATAATTGGATAAATTAAGAGATCGTCAAATAACATACTACATATTCGACAACTGATTACTGGTCAGGTATTTGGCACCTGAAAATGCCACCTAAAGTAAAAATATTGTTTGGCATATTTGCCGTGGTTATCCACCAATAAGAGTTAGCCTTTTAGATAAGGATGTGCAGTTCCCGACAAGTTGTGTTAGCTGAACCTCTCCCAACAGATGGCTTCCATTTTTTGAGTATTTGGAAGCACATGAATCTTAAATCATGGCAAGATGTCAATGAGCTATGCACACAAGTGGTAGAGCGAACTCATCATTTAATAGAGAAATGTAAGTTAGCAAATGTCCCTAAGATAGTTTCTTGTTGTCATCATTCTCACGTTGATAATGTCGACTTCATGCTTGATTCAAAAACAATTTCGGATCCTTACCATATTAATCGAGTTGATGTTACAGAGTTTGGTTATTTCATAATAATAAATTTTCTTGAAATTAGCAAATGTACCTAAAAAAATAATAGTGGGTTCTATCATTAATTAAGTCCCACCATCTTTGTTATTTTTTTATGTGTCTTAATCTCTCTAAATGGAGAAAATAGAAAGCGATATAAATAAAGAGGATCTTGACTCCAAGTTTTTTTATTTACATCTTAACTCCAAGTTTAGGCCTGCCCAAGTTTTATTGACTTGTATACTTTATAAACAAAAATAAAGTTTTATTGGCTTATGCATTAAATGTTTGCAAGTTTTATTGACGTATGGTTGAGCAAATCCATTCCGCATATGTGTGGTGAGCTGCCTACTTAATTAATTAGTATTAAAAATCATTCTCTTATTTTTTCTTTGCCATTTTTTATTTTTGGTAGATTCTCTGCAACTTTTTTTTATGAGAAGTTAAATGTGAGTTGTTGAACCATTTCACGTTTGAATACACCAATTTTTTATAGAGGAAACGTTTGAATACAACATGTTAGACATAGTATAAGCCACGAATATTTATTCAAAATCATATTTCGGAGCACGTCGTTGGTTCACCTAAAAAAATAAGAATGTCATGGAGCTCCACACCTCTTTATTTAAAAATTGCAATGTCTCATTAGTATCAAAAATTCATAAAATGGTTCGACATTTCACCTAAAAAAAATATAAGAAAAATGGTTCCATATACTATAATTTTTAAGATGTCTTTCAATTCACTACTCAAATTCAAATAAAATTAATATAATAAGTTATTAAATTCAATTGGTTAATGAATTCTCCCTAAAACGAATCGTTTAAAAGGCTTTACCTATATTTTGCCGGACTCCGAATTACTTAAGAGTTCTTTTCCTCTAAAAGTCAAAGTGTTTACAAAAACAAAATCAATATCTCATCTCATAGTAATCTTTTAAAAAATACCCCACTGTAATCAATGTATTTGTTTTTGGTACATGTAATCAATGTATTTTACTCCACTAATAATAGACTAATGTTTGAGTCAACAGGCAAACACCAGAGATGAAATACTTCATAAATCAATAACTCTAAAATGTAACATCTCATGATAATTTAAGTCACAACACAGTTCAAGTTAAAAAAAAAAAATGTTCTACAAGTTATACCAAAAAAATTAATAAAATGTTCTACAAGTTAGAAAATATTTATATTATTCAAAATTATAAAATTTTAGAGCTTGTCTAATCTACATAGTTATTTATATATATTGTAAAGAAGTCTCTTCGTTATCGTATTGCATCGGGCTCTTTTGAGCCAAGACTCTTTGAGTCTTCATTTGCAAAAATACATCATGAATCCTAACCCTTCTTCTCTTCAATGTGTTTGTTGTAAATTTCTAACGAGGACTTACACTCTCAAATCTATGACATCCTCTGATTTGGACATTGATCACAGTACTGTTCAAGCCATCTACACTGTTGATTATCTCGCAGCATTGTCTTCGTGGTGCCTGTAATCCAAATTTCATTCTAGTTAGGCACTAATTAATTTTTGGAAAAAGATAAAGGAGTGAGTGAATGTACAAATTGTACCAAAAAATTGTGAGCATAGATCATAGTTCCTAAATATATAAATTGACAATATATATCGTTGAAATTTTAAGGTAGAGAAGTCAAAATCATGTCTAGGTTAACTTTTAGCATTAACCCTAGACGGCTAGACCTTAAATCAAAAGTTAACTTTTCTGGTTTATAGATTAAACAATGTCCAAGGCCAAGGACACTTATAACATTTTCTTTATTGTTATTACTAATGTTTATACATGACACACTTATCAACATTTTCATAATAACAATATGTTACACTAATTTTCTCAAATTAGACATATCTAAATTAATTATAAACATTTAAAAAAATCCATCCACATTAATTAAATAAAAAACTTAGTTTTAAATTTTAAGTATTCCAAAATGAAATTATTTGTAATGTTCAAGATGTCGATTGTAAGTTTTTAACCTCAAATGACAGAGATTGAATCCCAAGTATAATTATTATGTTAATGTTATTAATAAAATTTCCACTTTCACACTTAACAAAAAGAAAATATTGGCAACAAAAGAAACTCAATAAAGAAAAATTAACAAATTGGGTAGAAAAATACCATACCTCTTTCCAATAACGAGGCAAAAGCATAGGAGCTGAAACATTCACATATTGAATTCCATGAGCCACCTTATGATCAACCTTGTCACACTCCTTCCCAGAACCATCATCATATCTTTTATAACCGGACCGGGTTAATCCCCGACCCAAGCCTTCAACCCGATCCATAAAGTACACAAGCGGTTTCACACACGGATCTTGACTAACGGATCGGGTATTAAAAGTAAATGGAGCATCACTCCAAGTCCTCCACGTTTTAAATGTAAGAGGAACCATTTCAAGATCTTTAGCTGTTGGTAAATAGGGATATAATTCAACACTATAGCCCCATGATATTGATATTGACCAATTTTTTGAGTGGTCATAGCAAAATGATTGTTGGATAGTTCGACCCGGATCCGATTTGTATGCGGTAACTAGCTTTTTTACTGCGTCAACACGATCCATGTTTGGAAAAATTGAGTCCACATAGTCTAAGTGATGTAATGAGACCAATGGTGCAACTGGATGTGCTGCTAATAAGCCATAAGGGTTACCACGTATATCCACCTGTATTAATTAATAAATAAATAAATTAGTTAAAATGAAAATTCTTTTAGAATGTAAAATGGAGTATTTGGACTTTTAGAATATAAATTAACTGATTTTGACTTGAAATTCATAATTTGATCAAGTAATCCAAACTGGTAGCTTTATTTTGACCGAATCTCAAATGGTAGTTTGAAAATTTTGAAAGAGAAATGTATTTAAATAAAATATATCATACTAATAAAGGAACTATTCTTTAATTTATTTGATTTTATTTTTTGGAAATTTTTTGATTTTTTTTGTTTTGTGGTGGCCGAGGTTTGAACCCCGACCTTCCAATTACATATGCATTGTGCTTATCACTCGCGAGAAAAAACTTTGATTTTCTTTAACAAAATACACAGTAATTCTATTCAAAATATAGCATTTATAAATCATAAAGTATCGTCGAGAAAATAAAATAAGGAGGATAGCAAAATTTTTGATTTTTCCATATACTTTAGCGGTTCATTCAACCTAATACACTGATGATTCATAATACTTGATTATGATTTTAGAAATCATCGAAAAATTCAAAGTCAACAATTAATAATAAATGCGTAATAATTAATGGATAAACAAAAAAACGCTTTATAGAGAATTCAATCGATTAATGATGCGTTTCCGAAAAAATTGAGTCATGATCTTGAATGAAGCAATAATGTGTAAAAATAAAATAATAACCAATGAATATTCAACAAAAACAAAAAGAATTAAGCAATTAATAGAAAATGTACCTGATGAAAACCAGGTTCTTTGGTAATTTGAACACCAATTTCACTAATGCAACTTTGAATTTTCTGATCAGAACCATAATACTCGGAATAACGATTAATGCAACCGTCCAAAATCTTCACAAGCTCCGCCGCCAAAGGATAGCTTATAGCAAACCCTCCGCCGCCATAAGCCATTGTGTAAAAATGTACCACATCTTGTTCAACACTCTCTGAATTTCCACCAATATAGTACATTTGATTATGATCATATTTCGACAACACCGTAACGAGGTTGTCGGGGAAGAAGACGGTATCGTCATCGCCCATTACGAACCACCTCACATTATCTAACCCTAATTCAAAACTCTCTTTCAGTATTCGTGCTATACGGATAGCTGAACGAGAGCCATACCAACATGTGTATTTAAATGATGACGTGTCAGCAGAGACTTTATATGGTGGTGAAGTCTCTGGCCATGTCTCGTTTTTAGACGGCTCTGTGTCTAGCCACACAAAGCCTCTGGTGGTGTTTTGACGCCACCAGAGTTCGCTATAATGGCGACGTGTGTGCCAGGTAGCCGAAGAGCCGCCTATTCCAAACAAGATGTGGGAGATGTTTGTCGGCTCTTCGGCTTCACCGGATTCTATGATTAGGGTTTTTGGAGTGCGGGTTTGGAACATTTGTTTGGATGCTATTGGATAGTAGTGGGTTTGTGGTTGATGATAAGTAAGAGAAAGGTAGAAAAAATGTGAGATGAGCAAGATTGTAGAAATTGCTAGACCCACTTTGAGGAAGAGAGAGAAAAGATCACTGGATTTGATGGTGGGGAAGGGAAAGGTTTTCCATGGTTTGATGAGAAGGTCTCGAAATGACTCTATCGATGAAGAAGACATTTGAAAATTGGAATTAGAGAGATGATTATAATTTTGAGGTTTATAGATGAAAAAGGGTGTATATAATTTTATATAAGCATTTTAGGATAGGCACACACGTATATAGTAAGTGTAGTGTTTCTGTTTTTGGAGGCAATTGTGGTGGATTAAGTTGTTAGTTAGTGGCGTGAACGTTTACCATTATTTTAGGTGGGAGAAACGGAATATGGGAGCCTACTAGGGATGGCAATTGGACCCAGACCCTATGGGTACCCGCAAAAAATATCTACAATGGGTAGGGTAAAACCCCGCTTTCATGGGTTTGGGCACGGGTCTGGGTAATACCCACACATATTAATGGGTATGGGCACGGGTAAAGGTACTATAGTACCCAGACCCGCAACCCCGCATATACATATTTATATAATATCATAAATAATTTATTTATTTTTAGTGCATAATTAATTAATTTATTTGGATATTTAAGCCAAAACTTAAACCTAAACTAAAAAAACTGCTTAATACAATATCAGCTCCATCCGGTCGGTGTATAATTTTTTAAGGATATTTTAGATGTTTTTATTTGAGTAAATACTACAATTCGTATTATTTTATAAGTTAATTTTAAAAAATTTGGACCATAGTTTTATTTCAATAGTGATGTTTTTATTGTTTTTTCATAACTAAAGTGCGGGTAATGGGTACGGGTATGGACACTTAGGTACCCATAAGGTATGGGGAAGGGCACTCAAGTTGTTGCCCACGAGGGTATGGACACGGGTACGGGTATTTTTTTCAAATGCGGGTATGGGGATGGACACTGTAGTACCCTACCCATTGGGTACCCATTGTCATCCCTACTACCATGCATAATCGATCTCAATGATTCAACGACGACACTCTTCATCATCATCATTTGGGTTTAAGAAGAAAAGGTGAAGATGGAGTCAGGGAGGGAGGAAGAGAGTGTTGAGTGAAAGAAAGATGAAATATTGTTGAAAACAATTATGGATTTATGGTGGTGTTGTTAGGAGTTGAGGTACATGGTGAGATGAAAATGTGATGTTAACAAACAATGTGCAAGTTATGTACAATGAATTTGTTGGACTTAGGTGGTTTTTCCAAGCCTTCGATTATTTTGTGTTTTGATAAGAATAACCGACTATGGAGAAAAGAGAAACGAGAGAAGGTAGAAGGTTAGAGAAAAGATGTCATAATGGTCATTTTAACATGAGTTGTTTGAATCAATGATATTTTGGTCCATTCATATCCAATAGTATGAGACTCTGAGTCGACATCAATTCGAGACACATCATTGCCACATCATTAATCACATCTATAATCAAATAGTCTTATAAAAATCATTTCTTGTCTTAATACAACTCCTTAAAGCAGAGTCGCAGTGCCTAGTCAATTTTCAACTCCACCGATACGATGAGCTCACGGCGTCTCCGCTCTCATTCCAAACCATCACCGCCGTCAGCAACCCTCCCCGGCGAGCTTATCACTGAAATCCTCTCCCGACTTCCAGTCAAATCTCTAATTCAGATGAAATCAGTATGTAAGAAATGGAAAACCCTAATTTCTAATCCTTCATTCATCAAAATTCATCTTAATCGATCATTATCTTCACAAAATCCATACTCTTATCTTCTCTATTTCAACGTATCTCCATTGAATTGTAAGTACATTTTTATTCCCTTCCCCGTTAATCATTTACTCGAAAACAATAGTATCACCCTTCTTAAAGATCCTTACTTCCGTTTAACTAACGATAAAGATTGTCGTGAGGTTGTTGGTTCTTGCAATGGATTGGTCTGCTTACGCGGTTATACTCTCGCCGATGAGGATAATAGATTTATGTGGCTCCGTTTCTGGAATCCTGCCACCCGGACTATATCTGATAAATTAGGGTTTTTGCATGATAGCAATTGTCATTGGCTTAATTGGGATTTTGTGTTTGGTTATGATAATTCAACTAACACTTATAAGGTTGTGGCCTTGGATTATGAAGGTATTGATGGGCAGGTGAGAGTTTTTAGTTTCGGTGATAATGTTTGGAGAAGTATTCAAAATTTACCTGTTGCGGCTAAGAGGTCGTCTTATATGGAATCAAGAATATATGGTGGTGTACATTTTAGTTCTACTGTCAATTGGGTGACTACCGTTTCAAATGATAATGTTAATCAAGTTGTGATTTTTTCGCTTGATTTAGGTACTGAGACATACACACAATTTCTTCCTCCTCCAGGTTATGAGAAGGTGGCACATGTAATACCAAGTGTTTGTGTGTTGACGAACTCGTTTTGTTTTTATCATGATTATGAGGCCACCGATTTTGTCATATGGAAAATGGAAGAATTTGGAAATGAAAAGTCTTGGAGTCAAATTCTTAAGTTTAGCTATCAGAATCTTGGAATGAATTATAAATTTGAACTTGGTCGCGTGCGTTTGAAATTAAAGCCATTACATCTTTCTAAGAATCATGATACAGTGGTGTTGGCAAACAACGTAGAAGACCGTTTAATTCTCTATAACTGGAGAACTAACGGAGCAAAGAAAACTAGAATTATCAATGAGATGCGTTGGTTCTCTATGAACAATTATGTCGAAAGCTTGGTATCAACTTCTTGAAAGTAAGTTCATCTCCAACGATGCACTTGGTTGAATTTATATTGATGCATGTACTTGGTTTCAATTGATATAGTTACCATGTTTTGAACTCAGTTATCTATTTATATTTTAAGCATATAATAATGTTTTCAAATCAATATATATATATATATATTGATTATTCTTGGTCTAATTACACTAATTCAAGTACACCCATGATGTTTTTGGAAATAAGTTGTGTCATCTGTGGTAAATACCTGTATTATTGCATTATGGTAGATAGATACTAGTTTCGTTATATTTTTTTTCATCGTAAAGGGATATGGCTGCACTTTTAAGAATCATGCATTCACTTTCCTTTTGTGTCTTTGTTCTTTTTGTGTTTTGCTGCTTCACCCTCTTGTCTAACAGGATTCCTTTTTGAATTTTAGATTTACAAACTCAATTTTGATCAAATCCAACAATATTGATGGTACATGTTAGGTTGGTAGGATGAAAAGAGCTTATTTGAGCTACATTCTCTTAAGCTATAGTATTTGTTCTAGTTAAGATATTATTGGCCTTCTTCATGTTTATTTTGGGATTCTTGGAAACATTAGCAGCAACTTATTATTGCTTAATAACTGTGTTGTGTGTAAAAGTAAGTGAAAATCTGAAACTGTTTGTGTAAAAGCAAGTGAAAATCTCAAACTCTTGATGATTAATTTGAGTACACTTTTTACGGGACCATTTTTAAAATGCTCTGAATGATGACACTAATATTTGGTTCACTAGTATATGTCTACCTTTTGGCTACACTTACTCTATTTTTTAAATGTTAGCAATATCTATCATAGCCATGCTTTATTAATCTTTTTTAAAATAAATGTTACCTTTGCTACTGATTTTAGCTGCCAATAGTATTAGTAGTTAGTCTTAAACTAATTTAGTTTCAGTAGCTAGTCCTAACTGCGCAATAGCTACAATAAATCTTTTCTTATCTTAGTAATGTTTTTTACAAACTTATTTCCTTCCATATTTAGTATATATTTGCAATGAAACCTGCTCTATTTGTCTTGGGTTTGCACTTTACAATTATATTCCTTCGTTATCTTTCCCATGGATTTATTTCTCTTTCTTGATGAAATTATGGAGAGAGACATATATTTGCAAGTGTTTGTTTATTTCTTGTTGTTTCTTTTCTGTTTACACCGATATCCTTCTAACCAAATATTATATGTATTACTCACTTAACTGTGTAGCCATGTAGTTTTTCACCTATATTCGAGTATCTTAACTCCTGAAGCTTGTCTAGATATTGGTGATAAAGTTGATTCCGATAACTAACTTGATTTGTGATAGGAACTGTATAATTGAATGTAAATGGATGAGCTCAAGAGCTCGACAATGGTGGTAAAACAGAAAGGGAAAAGATGAACCAGATGTGTTAACACTTCTACCAGAGTATAGAACTCCAGAACTCCTAACCAGAGAGAAACTCTCCTAACCAACTCTAACAATATTTTTCAATGACTCTAAACTTTCCCTCCCGTTTTCTTTTATATCAGAATGTTCCCCTTATAATTAAGGAGAATGCTAACCAACTAATATTTCCTCCCGTTTTCTTATCAGTGTGTTTGAATGAGTAATAAGCTGTGCCTCGTGAGAATAAGGACTTCAGGCACTTGTATTATATTAGGAAAACCAGTTCTAAGCCTATGTTATAGCAAGTTAAAAATGTATAACTATAATTGATTTGGACAGTTTGCTGTTCTATAGCATTTAATATTAATATCTTAGTGAAGGTGATTCTAGTTAAATAATCTTCACAGTTTACTGTTGATGCCTAAACCCATAAAATTTATGCCTAATATCCCACTTCCCATACTTGGTTAGCTAATATTAAATGCAACTGGTTTGGATACTATACTACTCGACTTGGAAGTTTACGAGAAAGAAAATTTGGCATACTGAAGTTAGACTAATTTACTTCATGTTGTGTAAACATCCTGGTTAAGGTCTCTTTTTATTAGGTTGAGGTTAATGAAATTATGAAACTTGATTCTGAAATGTAGATGAAGTGATGGGTAAAATTCTAGTATAAATAGAATTGAGTAATTGGACAAAGCTTAGATTTAGGTTGAAATAACTGCACATAATAATCTCGTAGTTGGTAAAAGTTTCATCATTTGTGTATAGATGGTTTCTGGACACACTGTTGCATATAAATATATATAGCTTGATTTGACAACTTTGGTTGTGCAATGCAATGTAAATGTTTCTTTTTCT
>Ga0209282_1001814_pt1 | contig 11995 bp, 7 predicted proteins | sample Mtrugardesep15_FD_187529 | JGI IMG/M metagenome (GOLD analysis project Ga0209282, IMG submission 187529) | Root nodule microbial communities of legume samples collected from California, USA - M. trunc garden sep15 (SPAdes) (version 2) | ecosystem: Host-associated > Plants > Roots > Nodule...
TGTATACCAACCAGGCAGCACATACATACCATAACCCCAGGAACACCGATGATATCCATATTCCACTGGTAGTGCTCACGGCGACGCCCCCTTGTCATTCTCTCATACCGCCAACATTGTCCAACAGTGAACCACTTCAATGGTAGTGATACGGACTTCCTGAAGAAAAAAGAACAATCATGAAGAAGAGAAGTCAATATTTGCATTCGAGAAAACATTAGTAATTATATAGGTTAAACTATAATTTTTAGACATAGACATAAGATCTAAACTGCAGATGTAAGCAAACCTAAAATGAGAATATCAAAATGAATTTTACCCTTTCTGTATCACCAGCCTTGCCAAAGAAGGAGTAAGTTCAGGCCTCAATGCAACACGGCGATTGCCTCGATCTTCAAAACAGTACAGCTGCACAATATAAATATATATAGTTTGATGTTCCATAAAAAAATAAAAATAATATTATAATAATAATAATAATAATAATAATAATAATAATAATAATAATAATAATGATAATAATAATAATAAAAAAGTGTTTATTTCTTCTCTTCACTAATGGAACTTATTTTTAGTAAAAATTTGATATGACGGTGGTAATTTTTTGAAGAACAATTCGAGCATGCTGTTTGTGTGACACAATTGTCATCAAAGCACAGGAGAACTCAATGGATTACCTCTAAATTACCTTACGGCCACATCATGACTCTGTTCTAGCAAACGCTAACTCCTATTGGATTCAAATAACAAAATAATGCTAACATGACTCGTTGCACATAACATATTGTCTGGTTATCACAATGTTATCTGTCCATAAGTAGCATGCAGGATAACAAAGACAAACCTTAACTGCAGAAACACTGAAATACCGGAGTCGATGACCAAAGTTTTTAATCAAAACATAAATGAACTTCTCCAAAGAAATTTTCTAATTGGAAATAGTAAATTGTTTCATGATGATATTTGTTGACCACCATGATTCATGAAACCCTGCTTCATCTCCTGTCTCTACACTTACATACAAAGAGGCAAAAGACCTGCCCCAAGTTTGTTTACAAAATCCTGATAATAAACTTCAAATGAGATATAATATCATGTACATGATTGACATCGTCCAAGATAATGCTACACCTGGAAGTACAAGATTGACATCGTCCAAGATAATACTACACCTAGTAGTTTGTGATAGACATTGAATCATAGTTACAGAATTCGCTGCCTAGACCAGAGAACCGCAAACCGGTTCGCGGTACTTTTTCGAACCGGTTCGCCCATAATTCATATGGAATTCTACAATTGTAGAGTACCGGAGTACCCCACACAAAAATCAAAATTTAATTAAATAAAAACTTTAAATTAATTAACTGGCCTTGGGAAGTGAACAACACTTTAATAGAAGTGACATCCATTGGCCCCACCAATATACATTGCTAGGCGTGGCTGGTAGTTTGTTTAAGGAATGAGGTGTAAGCTTTTATATTCATAACCTCCTCTTCCTATCAATGTGTAGCAAGTGCCCAATGTGGGACATTTACTTCTACTGTTTGTAAGCCACATGTTTCCATCAGGTTTAGATTCTAATTTTAATTGAATAGTTTTTCAAAAATAGTGTACCGATATTATATTTGAGCTAGCGTATCGACTATGTATACCCCCTATGTACTGAATTCTTTGAAAGTGATGAACTGCGTGCTCGAACCCGTACCACGTACCGAAGCGAATTGCGAACCGTGTAACTATGCATCAAATGGCATCACCAAGCTAAGCTAAGAAACACATAACTATCTTTGTTTTAAGCCTATTGAAAGTGTGAAGAACATAACATTTTCAGATAAACTCGTATATCCTAGCAATTTGAGGGTACAAAATTTGGATACTTAAAAAAGTGGAGTGGAGGGGAAAGTACTAAGATGAAATGAAGCAAAGTTGTTATAAATAATGTATATTTGTAATTATTTATAATAATTATACTCGGAGAATGGCAAAGTAGGAATTGGATACAGAACCCACGCTAGGCGTTAGGGTGGGTATTGAAGTTGTGTTGGAGTCTCACATTGCTACGGTTCACGAGCTGTCGTATATATGTGTGTGTGGTTGGGCACCTCATCTCGCGAGCTAGCTTTTGGAATGAGATTCAAGCTCATTTGCTCATTTAACACAACCAGAGCAAAAAATGGAACATAAGGGAACAGTTGTTATTCCATTGTTTTAGGTGTTTTAAATATAGAATGAGAAAAAGATTTGTTCCACACCATTCTCCCAAAATTAAAGAGAAATTAAAATTGGAGAATTTTATGGAATATGATGGAATCCATTCTATTGTATTTTGTGAAATCCAAACAATATAGCCGTTTATGATTCCAATCCAAATTTAAGGAGCCTATTGGTTCCAAGGAAATGGGGGAAGAGATTATTTACAACTTTAGTTGTTTATTTCAATTTTTTGCTGTAGGGTGGGAGCAAAATCTCTCCGGAGCCAGTTTTAGCTACCATAATAAATTAGAGTTAAATAGCATTTTATTAATGTGACATTAAATATTAAAAATGGAAAAATTAATATTAAAATCTCTCTCCTTCATTTGTCTAATTCAACTGCAATGTTGAGATTGTTAGGGTGGACATTTGCGGTGGTTAGTCAGGTAACCTGGGATCTCCCCTTGGCGCGTGTGAATTTCCAAGTGGTGTTTGTCATTCCATCTATGGACAAAATAAAAATCTCTCTCCTTCCTCTTTAACCATTCCTCCCTAACCAAACACAACATTTATAATCTCTATTCTCCCCCTCCCTTCCTTCGAATCCCCTCCCCTCCCCATTGAACCAAACTAACGCTAATTCGAAACAAGTGAAAGAGTTACTACCTGGTCCTTAATCTCCTCTCCTGCTTTCCTAGTGAACAATGCCTCCGACTCAAGCACCGGAAAATCAATCTCCTCAAATCCGTACAACCTTGACACCTAAAATCATCGCAACAAACCATAAAAAAACAATCCATATCAAAACATTCAAATACCTATGAAGCACCAACACAGACAGACATTAGCCATTACATTAACACTACAATAATTATTTAAAAATGACATAATTGAATTGAATGTAATCACATATATATGTGTCGTGTGAAAAGACCTTCGATAAGAAGTATCTGTGCTACATAGCGAAATACAGTAATCAATTATAACCATAAAGTATACCTCTTTGAAATGATTAAAAAGCCAATTGCGCAATCGCATTTCTTCAGGCGGGAAATCACGCGTACCCTTAGGAGGATTCACGTCGATTTTCTGAACTTGACCGGTGACCGGAGGAGTAGGAGACAAAGCACCAGACCGACCGCCGCTGGTAGAATCGGTCTCAGCTGCTTGGGAGAGTGCACAGTGCCATCTGACGGTGGAGGATTTGACATTGAATGGGAACGGTGAAGAAGAGGGTTGGTGTGAGAGTGAACGGAAAATAGGGTTAATATAGTAATTGAAACGCGGTTGCGAGATGAGGAACGAACGCGAAAATGGAGTTGCCGGCATTGCTGTGAATGTGAGTGAAGCTAGCTTAACGATGGAAATGCAAGAGAGTTGGATAGGGAGGTTTTGTTTTGATATTGATGGGGTTTTATTTTGATATTAGTAAACTTACACGAGTAAATGACGTGTTTTCCAGCGGCACTTAACAACCGTTAGGGTAAGCGTTGGTAGTTAACTGTCGCTGACTCCTCTGATGCAGTTAATTGCCGTTGGCTCCTCCAGAGGTAGTTAACTGCTTCTGGCTTTCCTGTTTTTTATCATGATTTTACGCGTTTCGATCGAAAAATCAAAATAAATTGAAACTTATTCAGAATTCTACGAAACTTTACAGACACCTCTATAAAAATACATATAGATGATGTGAATAGTTTCATAACATTTCGAATAAGTCTCGATTTTTTTATTTTTTCGACCGAAACGCGCAAAATCGCAATTGAAGAAATAAAAAAATCGACACTTATTCGGAATGTTACGAAACTTTGCACATCATCTATATGTATTTTTATAGAGGTGTCTATAAAGTTTCATAGCATTTCGACTAAGTATCGATTTATTCCAAATTTTTGACCGAACCATGCAAAATCGCAATTTTTTTCAAGTGTGAGTCCGAAAAAGTGTCCTAGAGGTTGAACTTTTTCACGCTTTTTTGCACTCATGTTTAGAACAAAAAAATAACATCTCCCGCAAAAAATTTAAATTTTTCGACAAGGGACGGATTAAATATGAATTTTTAACGCACCTAAAATTTAAGACACGAAAACATCAAAACGTCAACCTAAAAATTGAATTTTGTCTGTTTTTTTGCAGACAACTTTAAAAATATATATAGAGAGGGTCTGTAAAGTTTAGTAGAATTCTGAATAAGTTTAGATTTATTTTTATTTTTCAACCGAAACGCGTAAAATCACAATAAAAAGCAGCAAAGCCAGAGGCAGTTAACTGTCGCTGGAGCCAGCGGGGCGACAATTAACTGCCTCTGGAGGAGCCAGCGGCAGTTAACTGTCAGCGCTTAGGCTAACGGTTGTTAATTGCCTATGGGGTAAAAGCGTCATTTACTTGTGTCAATAGGAAGTTTCATATGTCAGAAAAGCAATTTTCTTTATTTTGGGCCTTAAACACTGATAACTAGACTTTTGACCCGTGCGACGCACCAATAAATAATCTTTAACCCGTAAGATCATGGGTCGATCAATAAACGCAAATTAGATTGTTAGAGGTACAATATTACAATCAAATGATAATAAAAAAAATCGTAAAGAAAAAAGATAAAAAGAATATAGAATTATATTGTTGCACGGGTCAATTTTATTTATTACTTTTATATTTAAACATCAAAAATTAATGCAGTTCATGGTTTCTAACAAATTATTTAGAGTAGCCGAGTTTGCATGAAAATTAGGGTATTTTGTTTGTAAACATATTAAATAAATGTACAACAACTTGTCAAAAAAAAATCTACAGAAACAATAGGTTAAGTTGCTGCAGACCTAATAAAATTAATAAATAGTAAGTATAAGGATTAAGATATCTATTAAATTTTTGCTTTGAAAAATATTCACGGTTATTAGAGAGAAATGAAAAATATATATGATGCAAATTTAGAGCCAAAATTTTAGGATAGAGTTGTTGCAAACCTAATAAGAGATTAGTGGAGGAAAAAAATTAGGTTAAAACTTAACAAAATTAATAAATAAGGATTTCTTAAAAATTGTTCTTCTTCCTGTTCACTCTCATACCAACTAAAATATCTCAGCGTGAGTTAACTCGCAGATATTAAACTCAGCTTGACTTAAGTTACGTTCGCTAACTCCAAGTTGAAGTATAATCCTGCGTGAGTTAACTCATGTAGGTTATAACCCAGCATAAGTTAACTCACGCAGGTTATAACCTAGTGTGAGTTAACTCATGTAGGTTATATTTCAGCTTATTGAGCGGGGGTAACTCATACGGGGGTATTTTGGTCAGTTTGTGTGAGAGTGAGTGTTTTTTGTTGGAAGAAGAGCAATTTTCTAATTTCTTATCCAACTCTTCATGATGTTTCTCATCTCCATGTGTCCTCTAAATTTTCAATTTTGTAGTTTTTGATTATCTGGATCGTGTTTTGGAATTTTTAGAATTTAGAAGCTGAAATCCATCAAAGCACAAAAGTTTGCAGATTTTCCTATTAAATCCCATACATTTTTACCTCAACAGCGAAAAATCATGTGTTTTATTTGTTTGGCATATACAATCTCAATAAATATTTGACATTCAAATACGTTTTGGGTGATACAATTTAATTTGTGTCAAACTCCCATGAGACTAGTTTTTTTGCGACAATCGAATTCATTACATTCACATATTTCAGATTCTATAAACTAAACATGTAAAACACGAGTTCGGCTTGAAGAATCTAAAATATATTACCACAAAAAGAACACGATGTAAACATGTGCTTTGATAGATATTGGACCATGTGAGGTTCGTATCTAATCCATCTAAAGTAGAGATTGATGTTCTCAAACAATCGTGTCTAGCAGTGAGAGACATAGGCATAGATGACACAATCATTAACTAACAATTTATCAAGGTACTCTCGAGAAAGGTATATGGCATCGAAACCCTTAAACAGTGTAAACATCATAGCACGCGAGTGTCGACCCTTCGTGTATCCTTAAAATCCTTGACCCAACATCCTGGAAATGTTGGAATATCCATGTTTACATCTCTCTCTCTCTCTCTCTCTGAGAGAGAGAGAGAGACTGACTTGTCATCTGGGCCATTAGGATATGACTTTTGAGGTTGTGTCAGCGCCTCCTGGTGCTCAACCTCCTCGTATTGGCTCTGCTAGCTCAAGTTCGGCCTCAAGAACACGATAAGACTCCAACTCTAAAGACGGTTCGGGTGTGTCACGTCTGATCTTCTTCGCACACTCATGTTTAGCCGAGGACGTCATGCTCATTGTGTGCCTGAAAGACGATGAAAGCGTGCCTCCATATGGACCATATATGAAATAAATCAAAATATAATTACAAATTAATATGCCAAAAAAAATTCCAAAATGAATGGAAATTAAACATCCTTGGGCCTATTTCAGATTTTAGAACCGAAATACTGAACAATACATTACGAGTTCTAAAATCCAAAAACAACCAATACTCGTAAGAAAAAAAAATCAAATAAACCACCGAAAGTTTGAGCAAATGAAAACTAACGTTTTGTTTAATGGTGGAAAAGGTCTCAAAATCGGTCGATTGGAACAAATTGACTTGAAATACAACACAATGTACCACAATTCATTTTTCTTTTTTTTTTTTTTTTTTTGGGGGGAGGGGGGGGACTTGAGTGTTTTAGGTCACAAAAAAAGTAGCTGAAGAAATAAGGGAAAAAGGTTGGACAAGTCTCATATATTGTCGTGGTTTGGATTCTATAATCCGAACGAGGAAAAATGGAAAAGAAAGGGACACTTTGATATTTAGTGAACCCCCTAGTCTTATTTTATAAGTCCTTATGATATTATTTGCCTTGTCGTTGTACGCGAACCTTGAGATCTTGAGGGAAGCCAAACTAATGTTTTTTTTCAAGGTAATCTAATCCACCGAAATTGACATTAGGGATAATCGAACATAGAATCTCGGGAGAAGCACACTCTAATTTAATGTCTCAAACCAACAACACTAGATCAACCAAAATGGATTTCAATAATTTAATGTTAAACAACTTCGACTCTTAATTTGAGGTCAAACAATTGAAATACTCCATCTGGTCCTTATCAAAAGAAGAAAAAGCAAATAACATCAAAACCGATGCATCATTAAGCTATAACTTTTGAAATATTTTTACAAATATATTTTTATAAAAAGTCGTGAAATATTAAATACATCAACTAATATTAAAAAGATAAATATTAAATTAGAGGTAGAAAAATATTTTAAATAATAACTATATCTTAAAAGTTACGACATTTTCTTGTATATAAGACAAAATTTATGTTTAAAAAAATTATTATAATAAAGACTAGAGAGAATATGTAGTTGTGTGGTGCATTTAAAGCGAGAAATCCGTGAGTTTAACTCAGTTGGTAAGGACATTACATGATATATACAAGGTTCAATGTTCAAACCTTGACATCCGGGTTTTTGCAATAATGTTATCATCTTGTTGCAAATTTTAGCCCTTGTCTAGCTAGCTAGCTGGCAGCATACATAATAATGTTGTAACATTTATCCCTTACGATAGAAGAAATCCGCTAAGATTAAAACTGAAAGAAACTTCGACAATTCCAAGTTCTAATAATTTTATCTGAACCAAAGGAAAACTGATGTAAGTGGGCAGTACCATGTAGAGGAACTAAAATAGATGTCACGCATCTAGGACAACTGAGAAATTAATTGAGCCATATGTTACACATTTTTGGTGCAGGCAAACAAAATCCCAAAGAAAAGGATCATCATGATTGGGGCATATCACAATCACAACCAACATGAGCAACACGGTTTCCTCTAAGTGTCGTTTGGTTCTTTGCCATTAGGCATTAGCGACTTGAATTATTGGGTCTCGCTATAAAAAATAATAGGGCTAACAAATTTATTCTCAATAATACATTTATGTCATTTTTTGTCAAAAAAAATAAATACATTTATGTCATTCCAAGATAGACATAGACCATTTGTAAGAAAAATAAATAATAGTATAGACCGACTCAACAAGTTAACTCATAGTGGACTTTTGTCATCTCTTGTACTAAAAAAACAATTCATACTTATAAAGACACAAGTTTAACTTTCACCGTTAACGTTAAGATCGACAATTTATAAGTACTTATATGTTCCATGAATTTGAAGACATAACTTTGATGACAGTGACGAGTACTAGAACTCAACTCACATAAATCTTTTTCAAAAAAAAAGTTTAAATACTAAGCAATATTGCATTAGCATGAACAACATTATTTAATTTAGGTTTAATTAAATAAAAATAATTGAATAACTTGACAAAAACAAAATAAAAATGGAACAGATTTGTCTAGTGTAAAGCTAGTGCGCTTGTTGTGCACAAACAAAGCAGTCCAACACGCTTTGATGCTAGGACAAGCAAAGTATGCCATGAGTTCTAATCACAAAGAGGAATGAACACAATTAGTTCGACAATTGGCATCTTTAGATTGGAGCCTCAAACGTGAAGGAACCCATGTGTTTCTTTAACACTTTGTCAAAAACAAAATTGTGTTTCTTTAACGCGTTACTGGTATCTCTATTAACTTTTTTCTGGATTTTATGTTAATTTATGAAATAGGTTCATTTGGTGGAAAACAAATGCATGATAATAATAATCCTCCAAAAAAAGTCATTTTTTATAAATAAAATGTTAAAATATATTCAAAAAGTAAATATCAATTAGTTATTGAAAGATGAAACTGCACAAATATAGATGGAAAAAAAAATCACGAAAGGAAGAAAGAAAAAGCATGAAAGGTTTAAATATGATTTAATTTTATGCAGTTATAACGTTTTTTTTATTTTAGCTCCGTAAATTATTTTGTTTGATTCAATCTTGTGAAAATTAAAGAGATTGTTAAAAGAGAGTGAGGCTAGCATTTTACCAAATTTTATTCAAAATAGATTGCAATTATCTAAAAAAATGATTTTAATTTTGAGAACATTTCTCTAAATATAATACAACAATTATAAGCAAGTTCCCCTCAATACAAGCTACTACTAAATTTGTCTTCTTGGAGGTTTCCTTTCTATGACTAATTAAAAGTCATAGAAGATGACTAATTTGGTGGCTGTTTACAAGTGTGATCACCAGAACCATGTCTTCCCTAATAGCTGCTATAGGAGTTTGGAGGTTAAGCTACATATTTTATAAGAGGTTGCACTAAGAATAAGCCAAAACAAACAAGCTAAAGGTTGTCATTATGTTCATGTTTGCGGCAACTTGATTTGATATATTATTTTTTATAAAAACAAATTGATATAATTGAGGCTTAGTAGTTTGTATGGACCAGCACGGGTGATCATTTTAGAATTTAGAGTATGAATGAATTTGGTATATACACACAAGAGGTAGGTCAGAAATATCACGCTCATATATATGGGGACCAAGAAATTGGGGTTCATTAATACATACATTATTGTTTTTTAATCAAGACGTCACACATGATCGGGAGGTAGTGTAGTGTGTCTGTGTGTATACGTTTGTTTGTCATTCTAAAATTGAGTTTTATTTTTTTTTACTAAAAATGAATTGTTTTAGACAAATGACAATAGATTCTTCTCAAAATATTTTGCTTTAAACTACAATATTTTATCATGTCTGGCAACAGTTGAAAATGTTGTAGAAATGGTGAAAATGCTGCCTTAGACTACATGAGATATTTTTCAGGCTTCTTTTATGCGTGTGTTGCCTGTTGAGGCTTCTTTTATGTAATTGTTGCGTAAAAGTGAAACAATAAAAACACCTATAAAATGTCTGCAAAGCTTATTGGTAACATTTTTAGCCACCACAGTTCAACTATGACTAACACTTCTTTTTTTTAAGTCTCAGTTACAGTTACAGAGACCCTCCCCTAATCCCCTTGAGATCAGATAAATTTTTACAACCAATCATCCAGACCGAAAGATATTAAGAATCACAATAAAAGTTAGTATAATCTTTACACATATTGTAGGTTGGAAAGGTTTCAAGTCCTCCATGAGACAGTGATGCGAACAGCTAATATATTTTCAAAACATATTGGTTCCACTTCATATGATATGTTTAAGCAGGCAATTGTAATTTGGAGGGGAAAAAATCCCCAAAAATAAGATTATATACGTTTCAATCTGTTGTAAAACAATTGCCAGGATGAATGAATTCAAATACAAATTACGACTACAAAGGAAGAACAGCCCTTTCAAATTTTAACTGAAACATGAGTAGTTTTATTACCCAAAGAAGCTGAAGCAAAATCAAAACAGAAGAAGACATTGCGTTTCTTAAGAAAGGTGAAACAAAATAGAAATGTAAATGAGAAAACCTAGAATAAACATACAAATGAAAGCCAAATGCTCAACAAGTAGTGCAAGCATTAGGTAAAAGTTACAAGCAAGACCACCGGAAAGCCAACTCCACTTGTTTTACAAAAAGAAAGCACCAATTCTAGTAAAAAAAAATGAAATTGAAATGAGATAATTGCAAAGACGGTCTCTTTGGTTAACATGATAGGGTGATAGGATATGATAAAACTATCAATTCAATCTGTTATTCGGTGCGTCAATAAAAAAGAATAAATTAAACCTATTTCTAATCTTATTCTACACACCCTTTGTTAATTCTATCCTTAATTTTTTTGGGTTAGATAGTAAAACCTTCTTACTCCATTATTTCTTTCATCCATTGACCTTCTCTAGCTCTCCCAGGTACCCCCCTCCCCCTCCATCAATTTTTTTTTCATCGATTCATTCATTATTTCTTCCCGAAGTTGCTATTTGAGTGGTTGATTCATTACTTCATCAATTCATTCATTATTTTTTTTTTCTTTCAATTGATCCATGTTTTTACGATTGTAACAATTGAAGTGAAAAATTCAATTTGTTAATTGGAAAAAAAATGTTGATTGAAAAATCTATATGTAACATTGAAGATAAAATGCTATCATAAGATCGTTTTTTTGTTTAAGGTCCCTACAAATAAGCGAGCTTCAAACATTGACCCCTATTTAAATTTTATTAAATTTTTTATCCTCAATGTTTTTTTCCGTTTGTAAGTTTGGTCATTGCCGTCAAACTTTGTTGACTATGATAATCTAAATTTGTTTAATTATGCTTAAATTTTTAAGATTTTGAACAATTTTTTGCACAAGTGTTAAGAACATTACGAAAAGTTCATATGCAAAAAATTATCTCAAAATTTTATTTCTACGTCCAGATTTTTGTTACTTTTATTTTGAACTTTTTTCTTTTAAAATAATTAATATTTAATTTATTTCATGTTAAAAAATTCTGAATTTTAGTAAACAAACCTTTTGTGATGTTCTAAACTTGTATAAAAAAATCATTGAAAAATTTAAGAGTTTTTAGAAGAGCATCGCCGGCGTGAACGAGGTGGCGAAGAATCCAAACTCTCTCCTCCTACTCTTTTCACCACCTCGTTCACGCCGGCGACGCTCTTCTAACATTCGCTTGCAAATTCATCTAAAACATCAATTTCAACAACTTAATCACACGAAAACTCAACAATCCTCACCATTGAAAATTCCAGCAACAACCTTTTCGAGAGAGAAGTAGAACCAGTCGATTTTCAAGGTTCGGATCGGGAAACAAAGAGTGGGAGCGAAGATTGAAGAGAGCGAAGTAGTAACAAAGAGAAACAGTAACACAATTCTTGTTTTTTTTTTTATAGCAAATTCAGGGAATGACCGAAAATATTTGTAGGGTGAAATATTTTATGGATCTGAAAGAATAAAAAGGAATAAGGGAGAGTGATAAGCTTTGACAAAAATTATTGGAAAATT
>Ga0209282_1001815_pt1 | contig 11989 bp, 7 predicted proteins | sample Mtrugardesep15_FD_187529 | JGI IMG/M metagenome (GOLD analysis project Ga0209282, IMG submission 187529) | Root nodule microbial communities of legume samples collected from California, USA - M. trunc garden sep15 (SPAdes) (version 2) | ecosystem: Host-associated > Plants > Roots > Nodule...
TCTGTTCATGAAGTATGATTTCGGAATGAAAATATTGCAAGAGGAAGGACATTGTTAATTTTTGAGGGGTTGGTTACTTACTTAATCTGCTTTTTCAATTAACAGGTTTTAGATTTAGATTTAGATTAATTAATGTAAATAACCTTTTATGAGGTTTTGTTGTTGATTATGTTTACATTAATGATGATTAATTAACCTCTAGTTCTAGTTGTTTCTTAACTCAGTTAAGTTTTTCAGTGCAATTTTTTGCTGTTTGTAAACACATGGGAATGGAATATGGAATCTCCATTTTTTTAATTTTCTTTTTAGTATTAAAAAATATATTGAGATCCGTGGTGGCATTATGTTGAGCTTATCTTGTTGTGTATCATATGCTTTTGGGTTTAATATTATTATTTAGAAAATTGAAATTATTTTACTGTATGATTTGATTTTGTTGTTTGTATATTTAGAGTAATGGGAAATGATGCCAAAGATTCAAACAGAGGCGCCAGCTCTGTTGAATTATTTTTTTTGCACGTCAGTCTGATCCCAAAACTTTATGTCTACTACTATTTTATTTTTTCCCTCTCTGCTTGCATTAAAAACATATACTGTACACTATTTCTTTTAGCTAAGTGACAAATTACTGTTTCATTGTGATTTAAATATGTATATAGTAATAATAGAAATGTATTAAATAATTAAATTTCTTGGGAGGACGTTAATGGGAGATGGAAGAGAGGAAATGACTCTCTGGCTAAGTGGTCGGTGGTCCACACCTGAGACCTTAATGGAAGATTGAATTGAGTGGGACAAGTTTCTCTTCTTTTAATCTAAATGTGTACTTTGATTGGGGACATGGTATAAGTTCCCAGAAGGGATTATCAATCTTCAATGAATAATTTAATTCAATTTCTCTATTAATTTTGTTTGTGTGGTTGGGAAAGAAAAGAACATCCACAAATGACTCACCTTTTTCTATTGGGATCAAATTATTTTTCTTCTTCTTGCATTCAAGTGAAAAGATTTTTCCCTTATAGATATGATTATCCATCTTTATGGGTCCGTCCTTAATTAGATATATGGTAGGCCCATTTTTCCTGTTTGTTGCAACAAGCAATTTGATATGTGTTAAACCATAGTGCATAATTGAAGGAATGATTTTCTCAAAAGTTCATTGCCTTTGGACCCCTTTTTTACATCTTTTATCGTATTCTCTCCAACAGTGATAGATATGTTTTTAGTTCCGTGGTACTATATATAGACACAACACAAAGCCCGAGTCCCATGGAAACGTTATCTCGTCAATTAACTTGTATGTAATTGACCTAATCACTTAAGTATATGTTTGGATTAAAGTTGTAACTTTTGTTCATAAGGATTCTCACAATCTAAACATGTGCCCAATTGATTCACTAATTTCATTGCAAACTCAAATCCAACAACTCATTAGAAGTATGGGAAACTAAGAATAAGCTGCACTATAAGCCAGGAACAGTGTTTTTTATTAGAACAAAAGATAGAAATTTGGTAAAAGCACGTGATTAACATCAAGTTGAGATACTTTTGAGGTTGGCCACCATGCATAAAATCCAAATCCCATGTGAGAGCGTGGTTTTTTAGTTGCCTTGTTTGATTAAACAAATGACTAGTCTCGTGTCTGGACTTTGGATCAATGTAACGGATGGAGATGAGACGAGACACGTTCTTTTCAAATTTAATACTATAAAAATCAATGGTGTTTTGCTAAAATTTATACTAAAGTTAATCGGTCTTTTCAAAAGCCCTCCCATCTTCTATTTGTCATCATTCAAATCAATATAAAACATTTTCTTAATTTATGAAAAATGTTCCTACTTTTATTTATAATAAAACAGATTTTCAAGAATTTGAGATTATTATTGAGTGGATAGGAAGTATTATCCTCGTAATATTATTTCCAAGTCTTTTGAGATTAAAAACAAGGGTTTATTTTTATTTTTTTTAGAAAAATAAGAGTTTAATTTGTTAACGTAAAATTATTTTACACGCATATTTAATGATATTTTGCGATCAAGGATGTATTTGATGTGCTAAAAAATAAATGACAAACAAAACAACAACATAATAACTCAAGTCAAGTTATACGATGTTTGATTTATAAAATTGTTTCAAAGACATGATAAACTGAAGGCAAGATACGGGATAAAAACTGAAATTTTAGTCTTTCATTAAACTACAACACACGGGATAAAAACTAAAATTTTAGTCTCTCATTAAACTACAACACAACTTTTTATTTCACGTACATCTTATTTAAAGTATCAAAATTGTCTTTTATTCACCAAAAATTATATAAAACAAAAATTATTAAATATCATGAAAATTTGTTATGTGTTGTTTTATCTTACGTTGTATCGTTTTACCTCATGGTATTTTTTTAATACTTACCTCTTTAACGAATCAAACATATATTTAAAAATATATCAGTTGTAATATTTACTAATAGACGAAAATATAAACACATTAATATCAACCGATGTATGTGTACACTTTACACACAATCAATATTAATTAAACTCAAATTTTGCACAAAAAAGTCTTATGATTTGGCACATACTGTTACATGAGAATTGGTTTTGAAGAAATTTCAGTTGTCCTTGTCGACCTGAGTGGCGGGGGTTTGTCGTTGAGAGTTCCGTCCCGTCCCATCCTTCTCTACAACGCAGGCTTTGGGTTTGGAGCTGTGCCTTATCCTTATTATCATTTGATTTGACATTTTCTCCTTCATCTCTTTACCCAAAAAAGAAATTTAATAGTAGTAGTATAGCACAAAATTGTAGGAAAATAAAATAATTATTAAAATAATAACTAGTGCCCTATCAATTTTTTTGGAGAACCTATCAAATTTAATAGAGGAATAAAATATGAAGATAAAAAGTTTGACAACTTATAAAAACTTATAAAAATGTATATTTGGTTAATAGAGGGAAACAAATAATTATAAAAAATTTATGAGTTGTTTTTATTGTGGTTTTATGTATTGTTACATAAGTTTTTAAACTTTGATTTCAAATATCAATATCCAATTTAATATGGGTCTTTTTGGAGATGGGAGGTGAGAACTTTTAATTGAAGGGAACTTCTTTTATTGTGTTTTGTTTGGTTTTTTTTTTTAAAAAAAAAACCAAAAGATATAAATTAATAACAATCGATGATTCATCTGACACAAGGCGTGTTAAGAGAGAAACACTGCACAAAGTTTACAAAGTCATAGTGCCAAGCAAACGCGGACACTATTATCACATTAAATAAAAAAATAACCTCTTTCATGGTTTGATAAGTAGAGGAGAGATTTTAATAGAGGAAAATATTAACCTCTTTCAATTTATATATTATCACATTAAATAAAAAAATAACCATTCTTTTTTAATTTTGACTACTAGAGGAAATTAAAATGGCTTACTTAGCTCTCCTTTTGGTAATTTTATTTGTATATTGATATTTATTTTATAAACAAAATGATAATAATTATTAAAAAATTATATAAATAAATGGAGAAACTCTTTCAAAGAAAAATAAATGAGTTTGTGAATAATATTGAGTACTTTTATGGTTTGATTGATTAAAAAGATCTAAAAAAGTACAATATTTGAATAGAAAAAAGAATGAAATATAGAGTAAATAAAAAAAGAGTAATATTTATTTTGTCAATCATACAAATAACTCGCATGCTACGAGATTTGGGGCTGTTTCTATCATTGCTTTATTACTGATTTGACATTTGCTCATTTATGCCATAGTCCCGTAGCATTATCTACCAAGAACAGGCAAAATCGGTTTAAGAAAGCTACTACTAGTACTTGATAATAACTCTGTTTTTTAATAGAGATATTATTTCTGTACCACCATGTTTTAGGACAGCTTCTAAGATATTATGTTACATCTCTCAAAAAAGAAGAAGATATTATGTTACATAGATAGTAGGCTAATATGAGTATATGAGTATATAAGATGTTAAAATTTTTAATTAAATGTTTTAATTTTTAATTTTTACTCTTAGTTTTTTTAAAATATTTGATTTGTTAGCGCAGCTATGAAAGTTTGTTGCACAAGCAACAATAACATAAATATGTTTTTAGGTTTTATAAGGTTTTGATTTTGTGATTTAGAGAAGATGAGAAGAAAGAGTAATTTGATGTGAATTGAGAAAGAGAAATTTTATTGAGTGGTCTATACAAATGTACAAAGAGATAGCTTATATACTAATGTCTAGTTAGGTTGCTTGAAGCACAAGCGATGTAACAAACCATAACTCTTAAGTGCTAATCTCTAACAAACTTGTAACAACATTAATAACAAACTAAAAACCAACAATGTGATTAACACTAAGTGCGATTATAACTAAGTAAACTTGAATTAATCACTAAAACTAACATTCTCCCTTAATTCAAGTTTTCACTTGTTTCATGCCAATCAAACTCCTTAACTTGATGAACCTGTCAACCTTCAATGGCTTGGTGAATATGTCTGCAAGTTGCAGCTCAGTAGAACAATGAACAATCTGCAATGCTCCCTTGTTCACTTGTTCCCTCAGAAAATGGAACTTAGCCTCTATGTGGTTGCTTCTTCCATGCAAAATTGGATTTCTGGCTAAGCTTATGGCAGATTTGTTGTCTATGAACAATGTAATTGATCTGCTCACTTCTATCTCCATCTCCTTGAGTATATTTTCAAGCCAAACTGCCTGACATGCTGCCATACATCCTGCAATGTACTCAGATTCACAGGTTGACAATGTTATAATTGGTTACTTCTTAACACACCATGAAATTGGAGCATTCAGAAACTTGAATAGGTAGCCTGAAGTGCTTTTCCTATCCTTCTTATCTCCACACCAATCAGCATCAGAATATGCTATCAGTTTCATAGAATTTTCATTCAAACACTTAGGAAATAGGCTGTTAGCAGGTGAGATACTCTTAGTTCACTCATGAATCTACTGATTATACCAACTGCATATGCAATATCATGCCTACTATTGCATAGATACCTTAGTGATCCAACTATTTGCTTGAACAATATAGGATCTACATGCTCTTCTTCTTCATTCATCACCAGTTTCACATTTGTCTCAGTAGGTGATGATGATGAATTGCAATTCATCATATTGAACCTCTTCAATATATCAAATGCATACTTCATTTGATGCATCACAATTCCCTCTGCAACTTCAGTAAATTCCATGCCTAGGAAATATGTCAAATTTCCTAATCTGACATTTCAAACTCATTCATCATATGAGTTTTGAATACTTCTATCTCTTTCACATCACTTCCAATCACTATCAAGTCATCAACATAGAGACATATAAGTAATTGATTACCTTCAATTCATTTCTTCACATACACACCATTTTCAGACTTGATTATCAAAATCTTGCTGCACAAGAAAGTTATCAATTCTCTTGTTCCATGCTCTAGGTGCCTGCTTCAGTCCATAAAGTGCTTTGTGTAATCTAAACACCATATTCTCCTTCCCTTTGATTTTGAAACCTGGTGGTTGTGTTACGTATACTACTTCATTTAGAGGACCATTTAGGAAAGCAAACTTTACATCCAAATGATACATTGGCCAGTTTCTTCCACAAGCTATAGCTACTATCAATCTCATAGTCTCCAATCTAACAATTGGAGCATATACTTCAAAGTAATCTGTACCAGCCTTCTGCATGAATCCCCTAACTACTAATCTAGCTTTGTGTTTAGCTACTTCACAATTTGGCTTAAGTTTCAATTTGAAAATCCATTTCACATCTATTGCTTTCTTGTTATCAGATAATTCAGTCAGTTCTCAAGTATTGTTCCTATTGATTGAGTTCAACTCTTCAATCATAGCATTCTTCCAAACTTTTTCATTCAATGCTGCTTCATAATTGATTGATTCTGCATCTGCTAATAGTGCAAAGTGGACAAATTCCCCTTCTTCATTAACTTGATTATTAGGAGTAATTTCATGTCCATCTAGTCTTGTAAAAATAAATCTTTGCCTAACTGAAGTTCTAGTGGCTTGATTCTCATCAACAGGTACTTCAAGTTGAACTTCAATATCAAGTTGAACTTGTTCAACTTGATCATCTTCTTCAATTATTGTGGGAACTGTGTGACTGGAGCTCTTCTCTTTCTTGTTCCAATCCCAAGCTTCATTCTCACAAATTTTAACATCTCTACTAATCACTATTGAGTGATTTAGATGATGATATAATCTATATACACCAGTTCCATGATATTCAACTAGTATCATAGGTTCACTCTTGTCCCCAGCATATAACACAAGGAACCAAAAACTCTCAAGTGTTTAGCAGACTGCTTGCTTCCTATCCAAATCTCTTTAGGAATTTGCCCAAGCTTCTTAGTGGGGCATCTGTTCAAGATGTATGTTACAACTTCTCCCCAAAATGTGTTAGGCTTCTTCTTCATTTTTAACATACTTCTGGTTATGTCAAGCAGGCTTCTATTTCTTCTTCCAGCCAAACCATTATGTTGTGGAGTGTAGGGAGCAGTTACTTCATGTACAATACCATTTTCTTCACAAAATTTCTCAAACACCTTTGAAGTGTATTCACCACCACCATCAGTTCTTAAAACCTTCATAGATTTTCTACTTTGTTTTTCTACTAAGACTTTGAACTTCTGAAACATATTAAATGCTTCACTCTTGGCCTTGATCAGATATAACCATGCTTTCCTGCTAAACTCATCCACAAAACTGATGAAGTATTTGTTGCCCCCTAATGAAGGAACCTCTAAAGGACCACACACATCTGAATGCACAACATTCATCAGCTATTTTGATCTACTAACAGTACTTAAACTGAATGCATTTCTAGGTTGCTTGCCCAATAAGCAAGTGTCACAAACTGTGCTAGGTATCTCAATTTTAGGTATATCAAGAATCATAATTTTATCAACCAGTTGATTAAGACCTCTAAAATTAAGATGACCAAACCTATAATGCCATAAAAGTACCTTTTTTAAAATCACAAAGTACCCAAAAAGTACCTTTTTAAGTACTCTTTCTTCATTAACTTGATTAAATTTTCAAAGACTACATTTTTTTTTAAAGATTTTGATTAAAGTAAATCGGTGATGTATCAAAGGTGTGGTGTTGGGTAAGGTAGTTATATTTTGATGTGAAGGAAATATGAATTACTCACTTGTTGTGATCCAGTGAAGAAAGAAGAAGTGATAAAGGAAGAAGAAATAAGATAGAGGTTTGGTTTTCTGGACATTCAATACGGCGAAAGTTTTGAATAAGATGGATATTCATGAAGAATGGTGGAGAGAGAGAGAGAGAGGGAGGGAGGGAGGGGGGGGAGAGAGAGAGAGAGAGAGAGAGAGAGAGAGAGAGAGAGAGAGAGAGAGAGGTATGAAACATAAATTTATATGATGCTTAATGGTAGAACTCTCATAACCTTTGTTGTCGATATGTCTTTCTCATGACCTTTTTGGACCTCTTATTCTAATGAATTTGGGCCCTTAAAATATTAGAAGTCAGAATAAGTATGTATATGCAGAAATTTTAGCACTTAAATTTTTAGATGTCAGTATTGATATATGCAAAAGTTTTTACTCTCAAAATTTTGGATATTGGAAAGTAGGGGCGGAGTCAGAAATTAAACTTAGGGAAGACCATATTTTCCAACAACTTTTGAGGCCATGTGTCATAGCCCAGCCTGCACGTCCTTTTCAGCCGGCATTTCAAGGTATTAAGGGTTTAGGTCAAATGAATGACTTGATTTTTACTTGGTGACTCCCTCCTTTTAAGGCTCATAGTTTTCTTTTAGTCAGTGGGAATCTCGCTCATACATGTAAGACCCATTGCCAGATTTTTTAATTGCATTAGTAGAGCTATAACATACTCTAATCTAATACAAATCATATAGTGTTGGGACAATCGAGCATTGAAGAAAAAAAACGCAATCAAGTGAAAATGCAGGGAAAAAATCATTTTTAAAATACCCATAATCCTAAGTATAATCAACTGTGAAATAATAATTTTATTAAATGAAAATTGTACAATGTCAATAGTTTGTCACATTGTACCTAGATGAATCAAGAAATTCACAAGTGTTAGTTGAAACATAATTGACTGACTTTTTCTAAAATAGACTCAAAGTGCAAAAGTTAACACATGGTTGACATTCCAACTTTGTTGGAACCCCAAACCTACAATATATCATCTACAATACCCAAAATATTTTGTTAAAAAAAGAGAAAAACAAGAACAGGACTCTGGGATACTAGACCAAAACTCAAGGAAACTTAAATAAAACGTACTTAGTTGACACATTAGAAACTTTACCATGAAAACTCAATGGAATACAACCCTGATGAAGGGAAAAAAATGTAGTGTTCAACAAACATAACACTAACAAAATATAGATAGACTCAAGTCGGTAAACCAAGTCTTTTTTTTGTTAAATACATTTAAGATGCTGGAAGGAGTCATATCCCACCACTAGCAATTTGTCAAATGAAGACCTAAATTGACAATTCTATCAACAGATTACCTACTATGTAAATGTGAGACATTTATATATGACTGTCTGTCACAACCCCATGATCATCCATATTTAAAGACATTTATATTAGTAATAGGTTTTTAGACTAACAACTTATATCATACTTTTAGAAAATGAGTTTTTTGAGTGAGAGAAACTCTAACTTCTCTTTAAATTTTCTTTCTGCTTCCTTCATTGAAGAGGGGTGATTTTAGGTCATTTTTGACATAGAATCACCCCCTCTACATCTTTTTCTCCCTTTTCTTTCAATCTAAATAAGTGGTTTTCACACATATCAATTTTTTTTTATTTCGTCGTCTAAGTGCGGCGTTGTGTTGTTCGTCGTCTTGTGCGGCATTTGATTTCGCGTCTTATCGCAATGTTCGTTTATTTCCTATTGAAAGATCTACATCAGTCAATTACAAATTCAACCAATGATTTGGGCGTCAACGTTGCAGATCCGGAAACATGAGTATTTCAGTGACTTAGGTTTTATCATATTATTTGTAGGCATTTTGCTGATGTATGCTATTAACTTGGGTGTTGTGAGTTTGTTCGCAGATTCACCTTTTACGTTTTTAGCAATGTTTGTATCTAATGTACTCTATCGATTTGAATGAATGAATATCGTTTTGTTTTTGTAAAAAAAAAAATACTTTTAGAAAGACAGAACTTTATTAGTATCTCTGTCCTTAATTATAAGACCCTTTTGAGAATTTTTTTTGTCCCTTTTTATAAGACTCATTTGTTATTTCCAACTACATTAATTATTTCTTTCCATACATGCCTCTATTTATTATGCATCTTTTTCTTCAATAATCAATAAATAACATATGGAAAACATAAACTAACTCTCTCTCATTTAAGGATAAAATTGTAAAAATAATAATGGTTACAAACAACTTTAATACAAATATCCACTTTCTTAATTTCCGTTAAATATCTTACATATAGAGACGGAGGTAATAAAAAATAGAAATTAGAGTAAAATAACATACAAATAGAAATTAAAGTAAAATAGAAAATAGAAAGACAACTTGTTTTTAGTAGAACTCAAGCCTTAAATTAACTTGAACTTTGAATTTTCTGTACAAAGCAGACTCTTGTAAAGTTTGTCCATCCAATTTCCACATTTATTAGTTACCATGGCTTGCGTACTACTTTAAAGTTTATTACGGTGGTTTAATTTTGAATCCTCTCGGCAATACAAGTGTGTTTGGTACATTAGAAACACCATGATTCTAGAACAAGGAAGGAAAAGGGAAAAATATACGATGAAGACAAAATAGTGAATGATCGAAACAAGAAGTTGTGTCTTTTACTCTTTTTGTTTTAGTTTGTATAAATAATTAGGATTGGTTACACAAACACTGAAGAAATGGTAAATTCCATTTGTTGAAAGATAAATGCAAAGACGTTTTAAAAAATTAAAAATTAATTAATTATGGTGGACTTTTAATGGTGAGATTCATTATCTAACTTCAGTGTTTATTTTTCTTTAAATAGAATCCTCCATTTCTTTGTAGAAATTAAGATGATATTAAATTTTTGGTGATGGTGATTGAAGCTAGCTTTGAACTATTACATGGAGTTTTCAAGAGATGTGATATTTCCACATCCATAATTTCACAAAAGTCATCAAACAATTCATTTTCTTTTCATTTCTCTATTATTATAACACCAATATATCACATTGTTATTTATTCCTCTTTCAAGATGTTAAACGAGTGTATGAGTGTTCATGAAACATTTTCGGTTTACAAATAACAAGGAGAAAGGGAGTAGAGCATTGATGTTTTAGTCTGATTCATTGTTAGCAATTAACTTTATCATCAGTGGTATGAAGGTGTTGGTTTGATACCTTCATATATGTTTCTCTCAAAATCTCATGTTTGATTAATTTCAGTGTCAATTTTGATGAATTAGTTTGACCTATTCAAAGAAAGACTATATCGATAGTAGTTGTGCAAAGGTTCTCACTTGTCATGACCTCGTGAACTAGGGGTGTACATGGGTTGGGTAAACCCAAAAAACCCGTCAAACCCACCCAAAAAATCCAAAAAAGTGGGTTGGGTTGAGTGATTGGGTGGATATGGTTTTAAAAAATGAAAAACCCATTAAAAATAACGGGTTTCAGGTAAAATCAGACCCAACAAACCCATTTATCTAATAATGTTCATATTTTTATTTTCATTTTCATTTTCATAAGGAGGAAAGAGAATAACAAATGTTTTGGTTATAATCTTTCTTTAAAAAAAAAGTTTTGGTCATAAATCAAGTCTAATTTCTATAATTGATACAATAAATTCTCTATATTGAAAATAAAAGATTTAAGTCACTCTCTCTAAACACGTTTCTCTCCCTTCTCTCTAACCAAACTCACAGACCGACTTAGCCTTCTTCTTCCTCAATCCAAACCTCCTTTTCACCATGTAACCTGCTAAGGTGGTGGTGTGATGGGCTTCTTGCTCCGCACCACCGGCGGCCCCCTTTTCCTGTTCGTCTCTCCTTCTTTCCAGATTAACCTTGCTCCGTCGGATCTGCGTTTTGGTGTTTCATCTCATCAGATCTTGTGGTTCGGCCGTTGTTTGCTTTTTCTGTTTCAAGGTGGCGGCGCTAGGAGGGTGTGGTTCGTGATGGTGGTCGGCGGCGGTGTTGCTGTTCTGCCTTGCTTTCTCACTTTTCTGGTTGGTGGTTGCAGATTCCTCGGTGGTGGGTTGTAGCTGATCCGTTTTTGGCTTCTTCTTCACCTTGGACAGTCTTGGAGCTCTGGCTTGTTTCAGATATGTAGTGTCCATGGTTGTTCTGTTGTCACCGCACCAGAGTGTTTGGAAGCTGCTTTTGTTGTGTTTTTTTTTCTGTTATGTGTTGTGTTTGTATTGTTGTTTCGTTGCTGATCATAGACTGGTAGGATTGGATTTGATTTTTTTGCAGTGGTGTCGTAAACCCTCAAGGGTTTGGTGTGTTCTTAAAGCCGAAAGGGTCTGGTGGTTCGTTTCACCCGAAAGGGTATGTTTACTGACATATTGGACTCATCCCTCGATCTGAGTTCTTACGAGTTGTTTGACTCAAAAGAGCATTTTAGCTTGCTGTTGATCAGGGAGCTGTTGGCACTTAGATTTCGTTACCATGTTGGCGGTCGATCCATTCACCATCTTTATACTCTAACTATTCGGTGCGGAAGTTCACTTTTCATTCTTTTTTTGTAACCTGGTTTTGTGCCCGAACGAGGGTTCGCTGGGTTGCGCCTGTGATTAGTGAACTTTGGTTAGGATAGATTAGAGTTGATCCACTTGGACTGTTTTTTCACGTTGTATTCCCGTTTGGGTTATTCATGTGCCAGGTCTTATATCCCCCCAGTCTTTGTATCACTTTCGTTCTACTTATTTTATTTACTATTTGGTCTAATATATATATATATATATATATATATATATATATATATATATATATATATATATATAT
>Ga0209282_1001816_pt1 | contig 11988 bp, 10 predicted proteins | sample Mtrugardesep15_FD_187529 | JGI IMG/M metagenome (GOLD analysis project Ga0209282, IMG submission 187529) | Root nodule microbial communities of legume samples collected from California, USA - M. trunc garden sep15 (SPAdes) (version 2) | ecosystem: Host-associated > Plants > Roots > Nodule...
GCAGAATTTTATGTCAATCTGATGGAAGATGGATAAAGGGATTTAGTCGCAAAATTGGAGCTTGTGATGCTCTGCATGCTGAGATGTGGGTTCTTTATTTGGGACTTGATATGGCTTGGAGTGAGGGTTTATCTCACGTGATTGTTGAGAGTGACTCAAAAGTCCTTATTGATATGGTTACTAACAATTGCAAGATCAATGGAACCATCCTTTCTCTGGTTTGACGTATTCAGGAGATCCTTCAGCGAGATTAGCATACTCAGGTTATTCACACTTGGCGGGAAGACAACAGATGTGCTGACTGGCTGGCAAATTTTAGCCTATCCTTGGATTCTTGGAATTCGGTAGTTTTGGAGTCTCCACCTAGTGAACTTCAAAGACTCATTTATGATGATATTTCTGGGGCTTGAATGCCTAGGAATCTGCGTGTAATTTAGTTTTTTGTTCTCTTTCTTTTGGGCCTCAGGCCCTCTTTTGTACCAAAAAAAAAAATCATACAAACTTAAGCGCCTAAGTGTTAACCTTTTTACAAGGTTCCTTCCCCCAAATCTCCGCATTGATAATAACTTCCATATTAGTCTCGTACTGACTTTAGCGTCAGAGCGCTAACCTCTATTGAAGGTTACTTCCCCCATACCACCACACACGGATAATAACTTCCTCCGCATTAGAACACCTTCTTCGTTGCACCTGACTCTTCTCTGCACGGGTATTCTCACCGACTAACCATCACTCTGGTTCCATTTAGATTATTGGCACCGTCTGTGGAGACAAATCATCATTTTCGTCAAATTTCTTCAAATTCACCAATGTAACCATTTTTCAGTTACTTTTTTGATGGGTGGTTCTCGACCAACTTGTTTTGAGAAAACCACTATAGATAATTCTAGCGCCACCATGACTCTTTGCTCCACGGTTCAAACTTTCCAAAATCACGACGACAATGTTCTCTCCCTTGTTGTTGGAGGTAACTCCAACACCGTTCTATCTTCGGAGCACGAAGAACGTGTCTCTACTACCGTCCAGCATTCTCCTGTCTCTCATGGAGATGCTTCTCCTTCCCGCGTTCAACAATATAATGCTCAAATAGGTGTAGTTGAATAGCTCTAAATACTGTAAGCAATAACTCTTCTACCAGTATTCATTAAGTCCCAATAAATAGCTACAATTGATTAGCCTTAAGTTCGTCTGCCTTTCTTCCCTTTATTATTCCTTCCAAGAAGCAAACTACCTCAAATTTGATCGTTTCTAGTTTTACCGCCTTTCATCCTTGCCTTTGAGCAACCTCAAATTCACCCAACGATGGTCCCATCGTTGTTTCATAATCATCATACACAATTCCTGCCATAAACACTGTTTGGAGCTCCTTCCATCCTTGTTTAGTAGAGGAATTACTTTCCCCACTGAGTGTGTTGTTTGTAACGAGGATTATGAAGATTTTGTGCATACATTATTTATATGTTCATGGGCTACTCAGGTGTGGCACAAAACAAATTTATAGAACATTGTAGAGCACACTTTGAGTTTGTATAATGAGTCGGTCGATGCGGTCTTTTGTATTCTACCAAAACTACAACTGACACAATGCCCCATTTTTGCAACCAACATGTGGAGTCATGGGAAGCGCATGTATTTAAAATTGTGGCAACAAGTTCATGCAACAAATGACTAAGTAGTTGAACGTGTTGTCCATATGCTAGAAGATTGGAAGCTTGCGTAGGAGAGGAGAACAAGCGCCAGGACAACCGAAGCGCAGCCTCACCGACGACCAAGTCGTACTTACACTCCTAGATGGCAAAGACCTGCACCAGACAAATATAAATACAATGTTGATGTTTCTTTCTTTTCTGATCATAATAAAGTTGACATGGGAATATGCATTCGTGATTCCGATGGTGGCTTGGTCCCAGCGAGAACAACATGAATCTCTCCATTATGTTCAATTGATCTAGGTGAAGCAATGAGTCTTTTTCAAGCATTGTAGTGGGTCGCTGAATTGGATTTTGATGGTATGAATTTCTCGCTTGATTCTAAACTAGTGATAGATGCTTTCAATGGTTGAAGCATTCATCATACTGAGTTTGGAAACATTATTCAACACTGTAGGCAAGTTTTTAGTAATTCTTTTCACAACTTTGTGGTTGAGTTTAAATAGAGGCAAGCAAATGAGGTCGTTATTAGCACATGCAACCCTATTAAACACTAGCTCCTAGTTGTTTATCTAATGAAATAGTATGAATTTCGTCCCATATATAAAAAATAATATTCTTTCATGTGTTTTCTCAGTATACAACCTCCGTATGTTAACACACCAACACTTCAACCCTCAAAGAGCTCTAAAGTCATGACGTTAAAAGAAACATTTTAATGTTAAAGACAAACTATCATAAACTATTTTAAAATTTTCGTTATATAAAATAATTGTGGATATATTCGTTACACATTTAAAGACAGAAATGATTATTTGTCCAGTTAAAAATGAAATTAAGCCAAAATAATAAATATTATAGATCAATTATAAAAAAAAAAAAGAAAAAAAAAAAAAAAAAAAAAATATAAAAAATAAAAAATAACTTGAAAAAAAAAAAAAAAAACATTGAGTTTATAAGTCAATGTTGTTTGTAGAGTAGAATTTGACTACTACACAACTTCCAAGTCTAATCAATCAGTTTGAAGAGAATGAAGCAATCAAAGGATCCATTCGAAGCAGCATTCGAAGAATCACCACCAGAATCCCCAATCGAAACCGAACCAGACCCAGATGCATCCATAGAAAACCCTAATTCAACCTATTCATCTCTTCCACAATCCACTCTCACTCATGAAGAAGACAACACTCAAATCAAAACCCCAAACTCCAATAACACTATCACCAATAAGAGTAATAATAATAATAATAAAGATGATGAAGATGATGAAGAAGAAGATAATATGGATGTTGAACTTGCTAAGTTTCCTACTGCTGGTGATCCTCATAAAATGGCTAAGATGCAGTTAGTACTTACTTTCTTCTTCTCTTTATGTTATTTTATCATAAACCCTAATTTTATTTTTTTGTTAATTGTTAGGGCTATTTTATCACAATTCACTGAAGAACAAATGAGTAGATATGAGTCATTTCGTAGAGCTGGATTCCAGAAAGCTAATATGAAACGGGTAATTTTTAACTTCAATTTTACATTTAACAAGGTTTTTAATTTTAATCTTGCTATATATTATTGGTATAATAACCACTACGTAGCACTGACGCTTCCGATTGAAGGTGTGTTTGGTATCCAAACATTTGTTGATTGTTGGTGGTGGTATACACTGACATGACATAACACTCACATACTTTAATTTTCTTAATTTTTTGTACGAGGATGTTGTGTTGGATGTATGGTAAAACTAGACAGGATAGCATTAGAAATGACCATATTAGAGAGAGATGAGATAGGGCCTATAGTAGAAAAGATGGTGGAAACCAGGATTAGGTGGTTTGAGCATGCAGAGAGATACTTGTAGATTCTGTAGTAAGAACTAAGAAGAGTAAATCCGATGGAGAGTAGTCAAATCTTAGAGGCAAATGAAGACCTAGAAAAACTATAAGAGAAACTATTTAGAAAGATCTTGAGATTGATGAGTTAGAAAAATATATGGTATATGATAGAGCATTATGGTGTCGTTTGATCCATGTAGCTGGTCCCACTTAGTGAGATAAGGCTTGGTTGTTGTTTGTTGTTGTTATTACGTGTCAGTGCTTTATAGTGTTAACTTCATGATATAGGGCTGTGGAAGAATTGGAGTTAAAAGATCAGGATTAGTGATGGCTGTTGAGTGGATTGATGTTTCATTGTGTATATTTGAGTTGTTAATTAAAGAGGATGAGTTTTAAATGAACATGATTTGGGGTTTGAATCATTCTTAGAGGAAACTAAAGGAATTAACAGATAGTAAAGTAATAAAACCAACGGTTTTTTTTTTACTTTTCTATAGGTAATTGGACAGTGAACGAGTCAGTGACCATTCTAAATTCTTCCCAGAATATCAAACAAACAAAGCATTAGCTAATTTCATGTTTTAGCTTTTTATTTTTTTGATGCTAGGTTAGGTTGATATTGTGTCCTTCAACATTAATTGAGCTTTGGCATTCTGTTTTCTTTTATCCCAAACTGATTAGGGACAAGTTAATTCTAATTTCAAGACTCGTCACTATACCACCACAGACAAGTGCAATTGTTGAATACAAAAATTTTAAACTGTTGAGTTCAGATTATTTATAAACAGCTAAAATTGGCTTGGATCCTCTCTGGTTTTGGAATAACAGGATATGGTCCTCTAAGAGAGAGACTAATACAGTTTCCTTTGTACACATGAACTGCTTTTTGTAGGTTAGGGTCCCCTAGTTTTTATCCCGAGCTAACCTTACTCACGTTTTTTCCTTGTATATTATTTAAGAATGGTTTCTGTCATGTTATGCTGTGCATCAATGCTGCTTTTGAACTCATGTACTTCTACATGGAATTGCAGATTACCATTTTTGCATTTCAATTTGCACTAGTACTTTATATTATAGTAAGATATGATTGCTCACAAGTTGTCTCTTCTCTATTGGTTTCCTGTAAGCAGTTATTAGCAAGCATCACGGGGACCCAGAAAATCTCGATTCCAATTACGATTGCAGTATCAGGGATTGCAAAAGTGTTCGTGGGTGAAGTTGTGGAAACAGGTAGATTAGTTTTCCTTTACAAGCATCACATGCTTCCGTTTAATATAATTAGAATTAGAAAAATGTGAAGTTATATAAACATAGTGCACGCTCCTGTGCATATCATGTTTCTTAGGTAAATTTTTTGTAGTGTACTGTTTCCATTAATCAAATGTACTCTATCCTTGCAGCTAGAACAATTATGAAAGAGAGGAAGGAAACTGGACCAATTCGGCCCTGTCATCTGAGAGAAGCACATAGACGACTAAAGCTTGAAGGAAAAATCTTTAAGAGAACAACCTCGAGGCTCTTTCGGTAATGGACCAAATATGATTTTTGGGATCATATGATTGGCTTGCAACGGTGGCATGCAGGCAGGAAAAGTATTTAATCGAAATGACCAGCTTTTCCAATCAACGGGAATGAGTGAATCAATGTTGGTAGTAAAATGGGAAAGTTTCCCCATTACTACAAAATAAAATGTGTAATGGACTTGAGCAACCATTTTTTCTCTCTAGTTGTGTAAAATATCATTAGTTAATGATTTTACAAAGCATGTTTGGTGTTTTAGATTATAAGATCATTGTGCAAAGGTTAAAAGGAATGTATCCTTATTTATGCATAGTTCATAAAAGGGAGTAATTTGTCTGAATATTTGCTTCTAAAATAGTTAGATGGATACTAATCATTTTTATGTATTATAGATGAATTAACTGGAAATGATAAGTCCTGCGCTTCTAAATGCATTCAATTTGGTTACATATGCAAGATGAATAATTGCACAAATTTTTTAACTGTGTATGTTTGTGTTCATCACAATCTTCTCAACTTACTCAATTCGTACATTGTCTTGCCCCGACTTATGAGAAAGTGTATATTATTCGTATGAAATATGCTCTTATATAACAACATAAATAAACAATGGTTAATGTTATAAAGAGAACTCAACAAAAGGGAGAGAAGTTTCCCTCAAAAATAAATGGGAGAGAAGTTGATTTGAATCAACTGGGTGTCGACGCACAAAAAGCTCTACATTTTTTAATTTAGATAGTTGATTGTTTGTTTCTAATATCAATATACTTGCCACTTAATTTATCATTTATTTACTTATTTCTTATTTTGTTTTTATCACGTTTTCATGTTCATTTCTATTAAGCAAAAAAGACGGTTTTTAAAACATTCAATTGTTCATCCTCACACTTGCTATCTCCTTGTCACGATCTCACATCTCAGGTATTTGAATATCAACATTCTTGTATAATATAAGCTAAATTCTTACCAGAGTTGGACCAATATACCTTTACTTTACATATCATAGTTATTATCTTATGGAAAAAAATATACTAAATAACTAAAATAAAATTAAAATTTCATGTGCTTGAAATGATGTACATCCTTTTCTTTTAGACAAGGCAAATAAAATATGAATTAACACAACACACACATACTTGCACGCTTGATAAAAAAAAAAAGAAACATACTTGCACTTCATGTCACTATTGAAGCTAAACACAAACAGAATACCACCCATACACCATGACCTCTATGTGAACTCGACAATGTGATGGCCGCAAGCAATGATATGTTATATTAACAGCAGCCATACATATACTGCTATTAATGTTCTTACAGGACAACAAACACCCAGCTCTGATTTGCTTCGGCTGCAGTTCCCTCCGAAAGACCACTCTTGTGCGCACGCACAATAAGTCCAACTAAGCTATTACTATTGGAATGATGCTTACATGTAATATATACATTTTTGGTTTACATATAATTTGTAGAATTCAGTAATAGGTTGATTTCTTTCAATATTATTGCCTATGCTTTTCTAAACAAATAATGATCAATCCATGTTCAAGTTCAGAATGTAAAAGAGTAAATGAAGTGATTACATTATCCAGAAACAACATTTTGTATTGAAGAAACAAATGATATAATAAAAATATGCTATTGCATTAGTCTGTCCTTTCATACAATAAATTTTACCAAACACAATCTCTGCTGGTAAAGTCTACACAAAAATAACTCAAACTAATGCAGGTCTACTAGAATAGAAATTATAGAATTATTATTGATTGACCAGTGATTGACATTTTCACTATCACAGAACAGAACTTTTATTCTAATTTCTTAATCAATAATAGGAACGAGTAGAAAGTAACTAAATCTAGCGAGCATCCTTGGATAAGAAAAGGTTGTCCCCTTTGCGGGCATTGCTAAGCTCATCAACAGAATCACCTCTCTCAAAAACAGCAGCTGCCCCCATTCCAGTACCTGCTCACAATTTACAATAAACAATATTAACTATATGGTGTTCAAGACCACACACACCAGTACACATATGCGCACACAGAGTGAGAAAGTGAGTGTACCAATGCACATAGATATTACTCCATATCGGCAGTCCTTGCCACGTCGCTTCATTTCATGCAATAGAGTTGCTACACATCGAGCACCTACATCCCAAAAATAAAACAAATTAAAATGCATATATGTATGTAGTACCAGTTATTATTTGTAACCTAGTTTATGATATTTTAGTTCATTTCTGATTTCTCACATTTCATAGCTCCATGTACCAAGGCACATTACAGTTTTGTTTGAAAAAATACATGAATATATTAGGTTATTTTAGCTATAGGTGAGATCTAACGTAGCACCAACACTTCCGTTTGAAGGTGTGTCTAGACACCAACATGACCTTCAGTGTCATGTGTCTGTTGCACATGTGAGATCTATCCCGCAAACACATTGGTAACTTTCAAAACAAAAAGGATACAAGTATATGATAAAGTTTAAAGCTTAAAAAATCAGCAATGATGCTGTAGCTCATGAAATGTGAAAATACAAGTTGTTGACTTGTGGTATATACCTGTTGCTCCCAAAGGATGCCCAATTGCCATTGCACCTCCGTTAACATTGATCTTTTGTGAATCAAGTCCTAGCTTGTTACGGCAATATACGAACTGAGAAGCAAAAGCCTGAATATATGCAAATCACTGAAGTTAGTACATAAACAAATGTTGAGAAAAAAGGAACATAAGATAAGGACATTATTTAAATACCTCATTTATTTCAAAAAGATCAATGTCATCAAGCTCTAGACCTGCAGCCTTCACAGCAACTGGAATTGCAGCAGCTGGGCCAACACCCATGATGGCAGGATCAACACCAACTGCGACGAAACTCCTGCATTACAACCAACAAATAATGTTCGTCAGATTATAATTAAGAATTTTCCATACCAATTCTGCAATGAGATGATTTTTAGAATGGAATAAGATTCAACAAGAACTGTTTGAATGCAGGGAGTAATGGTAGGAAATAAAATGGAGAGAAAAGAAAATAGGTGAATTTTACATATTGTTTGGAACTTTGGACTTTAGGTGGAAAGAAAATAGAGCTAGAGAGAAGTAAAATCGTCTCCTCTCCTGCTTATTTGATTTGATAAAAACGTGTAAAGAAAAAAATGAAAAACTGATGTGATGTCTTTTTCACTTGGGTAAAATAAGAAAATCAAGTGAAACTAACACACGATGAAATATCAATAGATGAGTAAAAGTGAAAGAGTGGAATTGTCTTCTCAAAATCAATTTTATGGAAGAAAAAAACTTTGGTGAGCCACACATCCCAACCTTTTTTCCTCTTCACAGCTAACAAGAGAAAATGGTATGAAGTTCCATTTCCAAAACGACAAGCGTGAGGAGTTTGTTTGATAAGTTGTTAGTAGTCTTTTTAGATAATTAGACACTAGTCAATATCACATTAATACTTTGTTTGGTATACTGGAAAAGGTGTGGAAACTGGAAAGGATGTATATGAAGGAAATAACACTTGATGTTTGTTACTTTTTTGTCCACCATTTGTAACAACCAGAAAGTAAGTGGAACAGAAAAGTGGGTGTCAAAGCCACCAATAAAAGCTTTGTTCCCTGATGGATGAAAAACAGGAAGGAGTGCATCTCCATTCAGTAGCCCGATTATATCATCTATCCTACCAAACAACTAAAAATTCATCTAGTTTTCTATATTTTTTTCAAATATTTCATGTTAAATACACACTCTAATTTATATCATTGTGTTAAAGAGCAGGGCAATCCACTGGGCCTTCCTTATTTATAGAACATACTGTGCCAATTTGAAATCAGTTTATAACTATTGTTGGGGATTATAACTTTCATGTTACCAATGAAGTACCTGAATACACCAAGAATGGGTAGCCCCTTTTGCATTGCAATACTTCTTTTCATCAGCAGAACAGCTCCAGCACCATCACTCACCTGGCTAGAATTACCTAAAACACAGATAGCAAATCAAATGATTAAATAATGTTATAATAATTTGAAAGAATTTGAGGAAATGAATCACATTTTTATGATCTTATACCAGCAGTGGTGGTTCCGTCTTTCTTGAACACAGCTTTAAGCTTTCCTAGGTCAGATAATGATGCGTTGGGTCGAATTCCATCATCAACGGAAATGGTGACAGATTTCTCCTCGCCAGTTTTTGGGTCCACAATCTATTGACGAGAAGTCTAAATCAGAACCTAATACCGGAAAGGAAAATACAATATACCCTTATAGTGGAAATTGGCAAATACCTTGGTGGAAACTGGAATGATTTCCTCTTTAAATCTACCAGCAGCAGTAGCAGCAGCCGCTCGCCTGTGAGACTCAACCTATCAACAATATTATCAGCAAGATTTAGTTATGTTTTGTTAAAGTTAAAATATAAATAAAAAAGAAAAGATAATGTTGCATTAAAAAAATATTCAACTTACTGCAGCTTCATCTTGTTCTTTCCTTGAAACTCCAAAGCGATTGGCAACATTTTCAGAGGTAATCCCCATTGGAAGGAGGCAGTTTTGGGCTTGTTCAAACATTTTCACCTGTCACGATAAAGTAAGAAATATCACGACCATGTAGCCCGTTAGATATATTATTTTAAGAAACCAAAATGGAAAAAATTAAATGAAATGATTAATCTGGCAAAGGAGATAAAGTTAGGAAAAATGGGAAAATTACTCTAGGATTCACTGATCCATCCCATGCCATTGGATTAGTTGTCATGGATTCCAAACCGGCACCAATACCTAAAGAAAAAAGAAGTTAAATTAAAACAACATACGAAAAGTTATTGCAATCACAAGAAGTAGAAAACAATTTGATGCATCCTTTACCAATGTCATAAAATCCAGCCCTTATCGCAGCAGCTACATCAGCAACAGCTTGTAGCCCAGATGAACATTGTCTGTTAACTGTCCTAACCGGCACAGTCTCTGGATGGAAAAAAAAAACATGTAAACAACTAACCAAAATCATCGACCAGATTCAGTTACACAAATTATCTTAGACATACCAGGAAAACCAGCATAAAATGCAGCCATACGACATTCACTAGCTCTTTGAGATCCAGCTCCCAAGACAGAACCGACAACAATATCTCCAACTTCACTTGGGTTCAGGTTGGTTTTCTCTATCACAGCCTACAATGAAACCTCAACATCATGTTCATGTAAATGGATGGACATTGATAGAACAGAACGTGAACTAAAGTAGTAAAGGAATTAGAAATTAGAAATAAAACCTTCAAAACAGGAGCTAGGATATCATCAGCGTGAGTGTCTTTGAAACCACCACGTTTAGCTTTGCAAAGAGCAGTCCGATATGCACTGCAAACACATAAAAAGTAATTCAATAAGTACTTCTATCATATGATAAGTTCAAATAAGATTGTCCACAAATCTTCTATATCAATTATCAAACAAAACACATGTTTGATATGAAAAATTCAATTTGAGTAATAGCTGAACTCACGCTACAATCACTACATCGTCCCCAAATGCAGCTGTCCTGTGATAAGCTGCACTGTCTCCTGCCAAACATGCTGAAGCCTGCGAAATACAAATATAAGTCTACCATAACAAGTTTGTTTCAAAGCATAAACATACACACATATACAAATACTTATGTACATACATACATCTCCATATACACATACATAAACAAATATTAGCACTAATAATCAATAAAGGAAATTATGTGTAGCAAAAAGAGCAGACAGAATATTCCCTCTCCTGAAAATTCATATTCTAATGAATATTAAACTATATTCTACTTTGTACCAATTCATATAATTTTATTGAACAAACGCCAATCAGGTCATGATTCTCCTCGAAAGTAGAAGCTCATGATTCTCCTCCGTACCAATTCAAAAGGATAAGGATAAACAAATGACTCGAAACTCAAATTATATGTGATTTCCTTTATTTTTATCAAACCAACACCGATCAAGTCACCATCTCATTCATTGGACAAACAATAAACATGAGCTTCTATTTTCGAGGATCGAGACGATATATTGAGTGATTTTAACTTATAAAGTGATTATCCACAATAGAATCCACATGAATATAAACATATACTTTTTGGTGATTGCATCAATATGAATATCCAAATAGATTCAAGATCACAACTTTAACAAAATTCTAAGCTAAAAACCAATCAAGAAAACAAAAACACACATAAAATCCAAAAGGGTCATCAAATATCACAAAAGAAACAATTAAAAGCGATAAAAACAAAGCAAAGTTGAGAAATTCAAACAGAAAAAAAAAAAATGAAGAGAGAAACAAACATTGAGAGATGTGGAAGATGAATCATAGGATGAAGAAGAAGAAGGATTGAGATGTTGAAGCAAAACTTTTTGTCTGTTAATCGCTTTCTCCATGTTGAGAGTGAAAATCGAATCGAAATGAATTGTGAAGAAGAAAAGATCAGAATGAGATTGTTTCTTACATTACTTCTATTTATTTTCTACTATATTTATTGTTGCCGTGTCACGAAGTAATCGGAAAATAATTTAATTTTTATTTTGTTTTGGATAAAGTATATAAAAAGAAAATTTTTATTCTTGTTTTTTTGTTAAGAGGACAGTATAGGATAAATATTAAAAACAATTAAATTCAATCCAATCCTTTAAAACAAAAATTAAATTCAACCCAAATGTGAATAAGAATGATTTTAAAGTGTTGGAATATAGAGACCACCGAAAAAACTTTAAACAAGTGATTAGATATTTATTTTTTAAGCCAGTATTTTTATTTTTTATTTTTAGATCCAGAAGTCTTAATTTAACTGATAAAATGCCAAAATTGTTAGACATAATATTATGACCGAGGTTCAAACCCTGATACCTTCACTTGTGTGTGTGAGTTTATAATGACTTTGTCATTTCGTCTATCTACCAAAAAAATATTTTTTAGGTAGAAACTCGATTGAAAATACAAAATTTAATTTG
>Ga0209282_1001817_pt1 | contig 11987 bp, 6 predicted proteins | sample Mtrugardesep15_FD_187529 | JGI IMG/M metagenome (GOLD analysis project Ga0209282, IMG submission 187529) | Root nodule microbial communities of legume samples collected from California, USA - M. trunc garden sep15 (SPAdes) (version 2) | ecosystem: Host-associated > Plants > Roots > Nodule...
GTCGGAAAAAAAGAATCCATCTTCTATGGGCGGTGAAACTATATTACTTACATGAATTCTGGTTTCTTAGTTTCATTGTACATTTGTACTTAAACTTCATTGCATTTTGCTTTGGGCCACTCTTGCTAAAGTTACAAGTTGAATACTTCAATGTATTTCTCATCAACAATCCAGTTTTAACCATCTATGAAAGCAATGAGTTTTGAAAATAGAAATGCATATTTTGAGGAAAATATTGAAGCGCACATAGTGGAGCCCTATAAACAAAAATCAAAGGGTGCAAAAAGAAACCCTCTTTACATGAATGATATGAGAGTTTAGCTTGTAAGCCCGATCATTCTTACAAGAAAATTTGGGCACTCATCGCAATGAATGAAGTAGAATTGCTGGTAGAAAAAGAGGATTTGTTTTTTTCACCCTCCAGCATTTCACTTATCCGCCGTTTTGACAATTTTACATTCATTCTATCAAATGATATAATTTGACAACTCTCACCCATCACATCATTCTTACACCCAACCAATAAAAAAATGGCACATGTTATTAACTTTAAAAAAAGTGTGATTTTAATTAAGAAAATGGAAACATAAATGGTGGTGGGTGGTTCTTGTCGGTTAAAGAAAGTGGAAAAATGAGAGAGAAATATTAAAAATAATGAGAAAATATTCTGATATTAATTCTTTTTATTATTTTAGTGAGGTGTTAGATTTTAATTAATTGAATGTAAGAATGATGTGTTAGGTAAAAGTTTACGTAAGAATTTCTCGTTTTGAATTATAAAATCTAAAATGATTATTTTTCTATTTTGACCCTCCTTTGACAATTCATTATTTTTTTTTTGAAAAAACCTTGTTCAAGTATATAATTTGAACCCAAAAAACACGGTTCAACTTGTATAATTTAAAATATGTCTAACGTATATTATAAACTTTCATCACTTCAAAGGTTATGAATTTTTAACCTAAAAATATCCATAAACCCAAAATATGAACATCGATATTGTGTCATTGTTGAAGTTAACTTGGTCCATTTCATCACATCTCAACCATTTTCAACCATCAAACAAAAGGTTAAGTCTTATTTCTTTAATCATATGTTGTTTTTTTTGTTTACAATGCTAAATAAAAAAGAAAAGAACGAAAGAAAAAAGAAAAACAACTACAAATTACTGTCTAGGAAAGAAAGTTTCAGCTGCATCCATCTTCAGGGATTATAAGAGACCACCCGGAGGGGAGGTATGGTGAACCAAATCATAATACGAGTAGGCTCCAAGTTTGGCCAAAAAATCTGCATATTGATTTCCCTCTCTGAGAGTGTGACAAACAATAATATTATTTTGTTCCATCAAGTCCTTCACGTCTTGAATCAAAACGGCGTAAACATGAAACATGGTAGTTGGGTCTTTAAGGAGGTTAACACAAAGTAAAGAGTCAGAGTAACAAACAAGCTCTAAAATCCCCAATTTATTTGTCAATAAGAGACCATGATAAATAGCATATAGCTCTGCATGAAGGATGTCAGATGATCCTTGAATGTAACCAGAAAATCCTGATAAATAATAGCCAGCACTATTTCGAAAAACCCCTCCACAACCAGCTCTAATTGGTGAGCCCATGCAACTACCATCAGTATTCAGAATAGTGCATGAATGGTTGTTTTTATTCCACTTAATGTGACTATCACCTAAAACAGCAATGGAACAACAAAGCATATTTTGAGATTGTCCATCATACTTTGAATATTGAAGGATATACGATTAAGCGATCAAGTTTTATTATTCAAACATATAAGATTACGATGGCGCCATGCCCACCAAATGCAAACAGCAAAAATGAAGGTTTGGGAGCCCCTAGAATATAATCCAAAATAGAATATAATATAAAAAACGATTAAGAAATTTTTTAAAAAGAGTATTTTTTTTTAAATCTAAAATTTAAAAACAAACGTAGTCAAATATATATTTAAGTACAATACAAAAACTTGATATAAAAAATACAATGCAAAGACTTTTTTTTTCATATGTCAATTCATGTTTTATTGCGAAGATATTACAATATGGTATTTCCTTCATATGAGTTGCACTTACAGGAAAATATATATTAGGGAAAATTACACAACCCTCCCCCGAAGTTTATGTAAATATATCCAATCTCCCCTCTGTTTTCTCAAATAGCAACAACACCCCCTACTGTTAGTCTCCATCCACCTTCCGTTAAAAAAATGCAAATGTATCATTTTCAATTCAAAAAATTGTTTTTCATCCATTTCCACAATAAATCAATCTATTGTACACCCCCGGCCTCAAATGTAATTAAATGATTGCCCAGGAAACAAAACTCACGTAGACATAGAAGCCACAACAACAACCAGGCCCCTAATTAAAACATACGAAAAGGGAAAATAAAAGATGAATATGACTTTTAAATATATAAGAAGACCCAGCTTCAAAGTTCAAACTAGCTCTATACATAATCGACATAACAAGATAAAACAAACATGAAAAAAAAATTAAATTAAAATGAAATAGAAATGGAGGTAGTATTAGATTGAAAAGAAATAAAATTAAGATAAACCACTCTCTTGCTCACGATAGGTGGAGAGGGAGGGAACAAGATGTAGAATGATTGGAGATACTTTGTTGATTTTGAAGCCACCAAATTTGATGTGGCAAACACAGTAATGAAATATCACTACGTTAGTGAGTGTTATTTTGATGCCGATAACAGTACCAGAGGCAAAGAAATCGAAAGACCTTCACATGAAACAAATGGTACACATATATTTTAGTGTTAACCTAAAAACAAATGGTGTTAAGTTTCTAAGGGAGGTACACATATATTTTAAAAGACTTTAAGCGAGGTTAGTGTCTATTATAAAATTAACAAATTTTTGTGGAAAAGAAAACAAATTTGCATGAAATTTATACATATGTACAATAGCCCACTTCTGCAACCGATTACTATCCAGGGTTAATGCTTGTATATGAAGGGGTAGCTATGGCTGCCCCAAATAAAATTATTGAATAAATGGGTATATTTTTATATTCCGCTACCTCTAATAATATATATATATGGCTACCTCAAGTTTGATTTTAGGTGGAATAATTTTTTGTTTGACTTTAGTTAGCTCAAGTTCGATTTTAGATGAAATAATTTCTTGATCCTGTTTCTTAAAAACTAAAGGATTAACTCCCAAAAAAATAGTATTATTTTTTTATTTAACATAGAAAATATGATAACAACAACAAATTTTTAATATGTTACTGTTGGTCCAAACATATCATATAATTGAAAATATTGAGTATATAGATAGTTCAGTATATCTTGATAGAACGTCTAGAAATGTCTCAAATATATGAATGCGACTAGTGGAATTCAAAGTTTGTAAATACTTTATTCAAAAAAAATTGTTTTTGTTTTCTCATATAACAAAAAAAAGTTTCAATTTGAAAATCCAATGAATGGCACGAGTGTACGTATGCAGGTATATGGTACTATTTATTTTGTTTATGCTTATGCAATCTTGGTCCACATGGTTCATTTTCATTCTGCTTGCTTTCCATGTAAACAGAAAAAAGAAAGGAAAAGGAGCCAAGATTTGAACATGTAAAAGGTACAAAAAAAAGCCTCGAGCAAAGAGCAATGAAATCACAAGGCCAACACACATACATTAAATAAGTACATAAGCATATTATGCATGAACGTGAATTATTGTTTTGGCTATGATCGATTCATTTTGATAGCAGTAGAGGTTAAAAAAACAGTGAGATACGTAGTAATAAATGTAAAACCAGAGTCTGACTGAAAATGTTTCATATAGGAACTGTTTGTAGTTGTTCTGAAAAGGCAAAAGAATACCATTTGAGTGAAACACCAAAAGCAGCAGCATGTATCAGTGGTCCATCTTTACTCTCGCTGACACTAACACTTCACCTAAGCGTTTACAAGTGCTTGTCTAAACTCAGAATCATATTCCAGACAGTTACATCTCTCTCATTCTATGCACACATACACATGCACTATCACTCTCCATATCGCGACCTAGCAAATGCATACTCTTATCTGTCGCTGAAAACACTTCACGCATGAGTCAAACTACTCCTAGAACAACAACTAGTAACAAAAGATTAAATAAGAGATGAAAGTAAGAGACAATAAACACAATTCGGCCAATTTGTGCCTACCTCTCCGGCCATAAAGTAGTTGTAGTTCTGTTTGTGATGAATTAGGATTTCAGGGTTACAAGCAATATATATATAATATTACTACTACAATTCAGTTTACAATATTACCCCTGAATCATACGTCCATATCCATGCCTTCTTTAGTACGTTTAGTATATATGAGTCATACTTCAACAACTACTTTCGTTAAGTTACTCTCTCTAAGTTTAAACCACACAAAAGCCTATAAATGTAATATGGTTCCTCCACTTATTGTACATTTATATTATGAACTAGTCTTACTTAGACACAAGCATAAATAAAATTATTTGAACGCACATACCATAATAAAAGAAATTAAAAGATGAAATAAATTACTCACATCACTAAACCATTTTCTCTTTAAAAAATTAACATTTTTGTGAGTATGCCAAATCTTTTTTATTTGTGTTTGTTCCAAACAAGAATTTCTCCTATTTTATATGAAACATGATTTTGGTCTCTTTTTATTTATTTAAATCTTAGATGTTGATGTTCCAATTTCACAAGTTTTAGTAGTTTTCTCCACTTTGGTGCTTATTTTTTGTGACGTGTTGATTTCATGAATGATGTGAAAGTATATTTGATAACGTGACATTATTTATTTAAATTAGAAACCTTGTACAACTTTTTTTCTATTCTAAAAAATATTGTGCAATGTATTTCTATAAGGGAAATATTAACGGGTGCTCAAGACACTTTTAAACATTAAACTTATAAGATTTTATGAAAATAATATATTTATTATATTGAAAATTATAGTCTTTAACTTTTTTTAAAATTAAATTATTCATTAAGAATTTATAAAGAATGTGTCGCGATATTCGTTAACAAGACCGTTTTTATAAATGGTCCTAAAAAATATAATGATGTAAGAAAAAAAAACAAAACTTGTGAAACAAAAGATTAAAATATTATTTTTATAAATTAGAGGACTAACATATTACTATTTTAATGAAAATGGAGGATCAAGATTACACATTTAAGCATCGCATGAAAAAGAAACATTGAAGAAGCCTAGACAATTTAATGCAAGAAGAACGTTAGCTTTCATTTCACTCTTTGTCTCTGTCTTCCCACTCTCCTTTTCACTTTCTTTCTATCAGAAACAAACAAAGAGACAAACATAATGGATCAACCCAAGTACTACTAGTTTACAACAATAAAAAACAACCAAACATCATACAAATAGTACATCTATTATGTTTTAATTCAAACTAAAAACAATTTCACTGTCATTGTCTTCATCTTCACTTCCACTTTCTTCTTCTTCCATGTAGTTTTCATTTACTTTATGTCCATCAAAACTCAAAGATTCCAATGTGTGTGGAGCATGGCCATTACCAAAAGCACGAACATGATCTTTTAGTGATCTTTTGTGTTTGAAATCAGAACCACAGATACAAAACCAAAGCTTCCCACAATTCTTCTCATGTGTTCTCCAATCTCCTCTCACAGCAAATGTCTTCCTACACTTTCTGCACTCGAATGATTTCCCTCCGTGCTTTCTCTTGTAGTGTGTTTGAAGGGTTCTGAAATCTTTCAGTGGTCTTGACCTTGGATAGTTTATGTTGTTTTTGCAACCCTCAGCACAACAGTAACATGGTAGTTTCAGAGTTGATGAAGATGATGCTGGTTTTGGCCCTTTTAGAGACTCGGGTCCTTTCCTATATTGAGATCCATGTCCCCACATATGCATCTACCATATACAATACAATACAACAATATCATAACTAGTACCATATATATGAATCATGCACAAAAATGACACTATATTAGTGCTAATTAAAAAGGCATTATCTAGATATAAATTATTTACTAGGGTCTTGCTAAGCAGTGCCCTCAGGGCAATGGTTATAAAAAGTTACTTGTTTTGGTTTTTTAACCAATGCCCTGAGGGCACTCTTTAGCATTCTCCTATTTATTATGTACATGTAAAACTGCTTTGAGATTTCAAAATAGAGTTAACGAATGATCAATATAAAGGCATGGTTTATGTTTTATATGAGAGAAAAATATTGTATCAAATACTTGATCATGATATAGTAAAAATAAATGACAAAAATATAATAATAGATGAACCTGCATGTTGTTGAAACGGTTGAAAGTTTTGTTGCAGACAGTGCAAGAAAACTGGGTGGGACCAACAAGGATTTGAGCAGGAGAAGGGATCCAATATTGAGGAATAATGGAAGTGTGAGTTGGTTTGGAAGTGTAAGTTGGATTAATTAGAGCATTAAGTGCTACATTTACAGCACAAGTATGGTCATGGTGGAGAGAGGTAGTAGTAGAAATAGGTTTTTGATGAAAGGGAGGGTTAGTAGGAGTAATACTGGGTTGAGAGGGTGTGAGTTTGGGAGGTATTTGGTGGCCAGGAGGAGCAAGAGAGAGGAAGATGGAATCTTCATCTTCTAAGCTGCTGCTGCAAGAGGCACTCTCACAAGAGAATGAGTAGTACTGACGATGAGTTTGCATGGTGAATGGTGATTATGCAGCATTTGGTTTATGGAATGGGATATATGAATAGGGCACGTAGATGCTAAGGAAGGAAATGAAGGACTGTGGAGAGGGCTTTTTCAGTTTTTGTACATAGTACTTTCTTCATTCATCTCATTTGAACACTCTTTATTTCTTTCTCTATCAAAGTGTAGATAAAATTATAGGTGTCTATTGATCATTTTTCGTATTAATATTAGTATAGCTAAGAATAATTTTTAACGGGACACAAAGATTTACACACATCTTTTGGACGCACACACAAATTAAGAAAAGATAATGATTAAATAATGTGTTTGTATGATATATTTTTGAGTGTATCACCAAATAATGTGCATAGATCATTGTGTCCACACAAGAATCGCTCGTATAACTACTCAAAAGTGTTTCAAAAAGAATTTTAAGTTTTTGAAAAATTTGACCCACTTAAACCCAATCAACATCGTGGTTAATTTCATAAATTTGGTTTGATTTAATTTTGTGAAAAAATATTGCAAAAACTAAATTAAATCAAATTGACTACTTTTGATTTATTTTTATGTTTTTAGAAGCAACGAAATCCACGTACATTAAATATTAAGAAGTAGAAAATTGTGGATTCAAATTCTCACTACTTCATATCATATATCTTACACAAGTTTTTTACCATCTAAGTTTCACTAATAGTACTACACTTTATTTAGCATGTATGTGTTTTTTATTGCTAATCTAGTGCAATAATAATAAAACTATATGATAAAGCTTACAAATTAATTGATGTATCACCATTCTCTTTACTCCAATGCGGTATATATTGATTCTTGAGTTTTCTAACTTGCTCCTGTGCCTGCCTTTACTCTTTGGCTATGAACAACACACACCAAAAATTGATATTGTGCAATAAAAGGTGCACTTTCTTTCCAATTGGAGACAAAGAAAACACACAAAAATGTACATATAAGTGCAAGTGAGTGATAGTATGAACAGAGTACGTAGACAAGGAAAACTGTAAAAGGGGAGAGTACGTGTGTCCCTCTTTCCAAGTGATAGCGAGAGTGACAACATTTGTCATAGTGATACTGATACAAAAGGGTGCATCTATTGAAGCTCAAGTGTAGTTGTAAGTCATGACTTTAATTTAACTATGGATAATAAAGGATCCATCGATGTTTATCATTCTTTGTGCATATATGATACATCTCATTCAATTTAATACTGATTCAAGTGTGTGGTAAAAAGTAAATCTAGATAGAGGCCATGAAATGAACTAAAACGAACATAATATAAGTACAGATGAACATTGTAATACCCAAGGCTGACGAGGGTGGGGAGTGGTCACCGGTGCACAAGACACGACAATGAACGGTTTCTGACAGCTTCTAGACGAACCGAATCACACCGAAATGAGAGAGATTTCGAGGCCATGCAACTATGGGACTGCATGGTTGAAGTAAGACTTATAAGAATTGTTTGGTATTACTTATATCAACAAGATGCATCTTCTTTTTGGTAGCTTATTCCATAAGAACTCCATAGTTAAGTGTGTTTGACTTGTACTCCCTCCGTCTTTTTTTATAAGCAAAAAACACTAATTCACACTTATTAAGAAAACTAACACTTAGTGATTTGAGGTATAATTTTTTGTGTTCTCCTTGGAATAAATTTCATAGAAAGATGTAAAAATAATTCTCATTGGTTGAAAATTATGGAGAAAATAAAAAGGAGAACAAATTGAATGCAACTTGCATTTAATTTTACATTGGAAAAGATGATTTGTTTGAAAAAAACATAATAATAGCATAAAAGTTTATCTTTTTTGCTTATATTTTGAGACAAAGAAAATGAGATTTTTTTCTTATATTTTAGGACGGAGGGAGTAGTGGTCTTTGGATGGGTGACCTACTGAAAAGCTTCCGGTAAACGTGCGAGTGAGGACAAAACACGTTTAAAAGACTTGTGTTAATTTGTAGGGTCAATCGGCAATGCTCTAAGTCGTTTGGGATGTTACATTTTGAAGTATATATCCATGTAAGCTCATACTTTATGATATCATTCTGGTCAAGCTCTTTATGACAGTTTAATTATATTGCTAAATGCTAACTTTATTTTTATAGTGATATGATATATAGTTTATTTTTTACAGCAATATTATAGTTTTATTATTTCCATAAACAGGTTTATTTACAATAACTTTCACAAAAGTTTTGCATGGATTAACACATAGGTCTCATATTTTTGTAGGTTTTTTTACACCGACTTTGAAGAATTGTAGATAATTTGCTCAACACTCAACGAAGTTAATTACATGAGTAAATTTGCAATTAAAGTTAAAAATAATTTTTGGATACAACTTGTAAATTTATTCATGTGACTAATTTTTATTGGATGTTGCATAAATTACTTACAAATATTCAAAGACAACTTAGGTCTCAACTATTTATTTTATGGTCTTATTAACAAATGTTCTTATGTTAAGGAAACTAAAAATACTAGTTTTGTATTGGAAATTACAACTTTAAAACTTTTAGAAAGTTGAATTCAACACTTTTCATCACTTTTTAATACATTATTTCTATTTTTGTTCTTTAAAATAATATCTTAAGGTCACTCTTTAACATTTCTCTTTGTTTTATGCAAAGGAGCAACTCATATTCTTTAATTAGCATGTGATCATGAATTCGATCATTGACTTATACATAGGAAAATTCACCATTTAAAAGAGATGGCCCTTAAATATGCTTTATAAATCCTCAAATAGATTATCTCTACACATATGGGGAAGATATATTTCAAAAGAAAACTATACTCATTCAAAACTCTTTTTTAGGTTTTATTTCAATTCTTGAGCTAATTGAGCTTTATCATCTGAAGTTCAACCGAGAGGTAACCAAAATTTGTCAATAATTATTCTCATCGGAACTAAAATTTCTATTCTTCTAAACGACTGTTGAAGCTCGATAACCACTTGTTCACTTAAGTCTCCAAATTGAAATGAGTGGAAACTTGCATGATTAACTAGATGGCATATATAAATGGTGAAATTCTGAATGTCGGGAGAAAAAGTCGGAGAAATATGAAACCATTTTTATGTTGTGTTATGTTGCCCAGCTAATCATGATCAGAAATTGAAGCAGCACATGAAGGCTGTGGCACTTTTCACCTTGGGCAAAAAAAGAGAGAAAGGAGACACCATTAATGGGCCCAAGTATAAAGAACTTGTTGGTAATGGTAGGACATATACTCATTTTTATCCTTGATTGGACATAGCCCTAATATAATCAAACCTGAACTCTTTTATATTGACTGTTCCACCCATCCCATCAATCAATTAGTATCTTGCTATTGCTCACATTCAGGTGATCCACCATTGGGATGCCAAAAAGGTTAGGTAAATACTCCAATTTGAGTTTACCAAGTTTTTCATATGCTTAAATTATATGATCCTCAACATAATTGTGAATATTGCACTTAGTGACTTAGCTTTAGACATACATTTTGTCACGTTTAATTTTTTCATGCTTTTTCTTTGCACCCTAGTCGTGGCTCTTGATATGTGAATATTCAAATCCTATCCTATCCTATATGATAAAAAAGCTTAAAGGCTAGTTATGCTTTCATTACCGTGAAAATTCATATAGCAAAAATTTACCTCACGAGCTTCTGACTAGTTGAGGAAGGAAAACAATAATTTTCCAAATGTATATAGACAAGAAAATAGGTGAATGAAGCTACATTACAAACTCATGAGTTCATCTAACTCAAGGAATGCTATAAAGATATATTTGTTAAAAAAAAAAATACATTGATATATAGAGGCTTTGGATTCGATCTAATACATGACATAGATTGAATGACATGGGCCAAACTAGTACAGAAAGTGAGTCCTGTAGCTCGTGCACGAGTTTATGTATTGTGTGGGACTTGAATATGGGAAAGACTGAGATAAAGTTTACCATTTTGTTGTTCTTGTACAAGAAAGGAAATTAACTTGGACGAACTCAACAGTAGTATATGAAATGAAACTTTCATAGCTCATCATCATTCATATGTCACAGCCTCGTCTAATGACTCTTCATGTTGTCCTCTGCAACCATTGTGATTTTGTGCTCTTATAGGTTATATTTTCTCTCATAAGTCACAACCTTTTGTTCTATGTAGTGTCTATATCTGACTCGAATTAGACCAACATATTATGGTTTGGCCCCACTATATTTTATAAATTTATTTTATATATGCTCAAAATATTTAAAAAAGTTTGACTTTCATTATAATCTAACTAAATAGTCATACAGTGGATAGATTGTGGTTGATTGACAATTTAAAAAGTTTTACGCATCAAAATTATTCAAATTTATTATAACTATTCCTAATGTTATGGGATATTAATTTAGTTAGAAATAGTTGTTTAGTTATGAGTGGTTAGGATTTAATTACTCAATTAGTTGATGCAAGTAAACTCTAAATAGAATTATATTTGTCTTTAAAAAAATAGAATTATATTTACGTAGTTCATTATCTTTTATCAATCATAATATTACTCATATGCTAAATAAAATATTTATGGTGTTAAATAAAAAAAAATCAATTTCTACTTAAATTCTATGTATTTTGTTACAATATTCGTAATAATTTGGAAGAAGAAAAAATAGTTGAAGGGTTTTTAAAAAGACTATTATTTTTCCCACCCTATACAATTCTCACGCACCCTGTGACTTTTGGATTTTAAAATCCGAATTTAGTAGGGTAGAAAAAGTAATAGTCTTTCAAAAACTACAAAGTAGGTAGTTAGTGTTGTAATGGTATGGTCTTAAGAGGCCCAACCCAATCATTACTTGGGATATCCAGTAGCAAAGTCCATTAAGAATAGGGTTTTACTTTTTCCACCCTATCTACTTCTCACGCACCCTATAATTCATACAAAAATGTTCACGGGATTTCGGATTATAAAATCCGAAAACATCCAAACTATGTTCGTATTTTATAGTCCAAAATATGCTTATATATAATCAACAATCAGAATCTATCTCATTTTAGCAGTTTTGAATTTTGCTTTTAAAAACAAACAAGAAATAAAGTAAAAAATGATAAAACCTATTAAATAAAATCATAAAAATATAAAAATAACACCAAAAAAATTCTACATATCATATAAAACTAATGCAATTTTTTTTTTTATTTTTCTAAAAATATGAAAAATTAAAAAAAAAAAGAGTTTAAACGATGGAATTTTAGATTTTGAGGGGTGGAGTCCCATAAGAAGTCTCTTCTAAGGGTGTCTTGACACTTGATTTTTTCTGATTTTCTGGGGAAG
>Ga0209282_1001818_pt1 | contig 11985 bp, 5 predicted proteins | sample Mtrugardesep15_FD_187529 | JGI IMG/M metagenome (GOLD analysis project Ga0209282, IMG submission 187529) | Root nodule microbial communities of legume samples collected from California, USA - M. trunc garden sep15 (SPAdes) (version 2) | ecosystem: Host-associated > Plants > Roots > Nodule...
AATCTACTTAACTTCTGGTGGAAGGCTTCTGGACGCTGAAACAGACATGTTAGATTCTGGTGCAAGGCTTCTGGACGCTGAAACAGACATGTTAGAAAATGAAACTAAACAGCATGGTGTAGAAAGTAACTTTCTCTGCTTTATAAATTTGTGACTTCAAAGATAATTACTTTTAGGGAGTTTTTGGGCATTGCATGTGTATAGATATCGTTTTTTTGTTGCTACTTGGTAGTTTATATTGTCTTTTTTTTTGTTAGGGGAAAATATTTTTAAGGCATCTTTTTAAGGATTCTACCAACAAGGATGGATTCAGATAATACGATTACGAATTATGAAGGCAAGTGAATAAACGAAAGACTACTAACACGTAAAATTGTTGACCCAAAAAATGAACAAATGAAATTTTACACGTATATATAACTGCTTTGAAAATTCGTAAAAGTCAACATAATGGACAACTTGAAGTGATATAATTGTTCAAGAAAGACACATTATCATTAGTTTATTATTATATAAATATTATATGTTGGTGGGTGTATGTTTGAATTTAAACACCAAACTTTATGATCACGACCTTAGATATAAGAGGCGTTCGAATAAACATGTGATTAATTGCCTCTTCTTTTTTCACGATTATTGTTTAAGAATTTGTTTATTTGTTTAACATATTAAAGTTTATGTATTAAGGATTCTATGGTCAAAGAAAAATTGTGGATAAACTTTGCATAAGTTAGTATAAGTTGCTTTTAAAAGCTAACTTTGAGATTTTACTTTAAAACATTTAATAAGTATTTCATTGTATTCCCCTAATAAAAAAGTATTTCATTGTATTATTTTAATAAAAAAATTCCAAATATTTACATAGATCCTTATATTCAGTTAATAGTGTTAATGATTGAGAAGTGGGTGGTATTTATAGTGAGAGAGAAAGATAAAGTATAAATAGATTTTGATGATATAAGAAACGAGTGTCTTGCACGTTTTAACTGTTTTTAGAGAAAGAGAAAGAAATGAGAAGGTGTTATGTTGTGTTGGAAGAAGACGAGGTGGTGAGTGATAATAACATTTTCATTCATTAATCCATACAACACTCTCTCTCTCTTTAGATTAGGTTTCATTTTTTTCTCTGATGCCCTTTTCTCTCTCTAAGCTCTACGGGATTCCTCCTGAGAAACTCACCTCAGAAGGTCCTGTTCCTATTCTAAGGTACATTACAATTTCTAATTTTGTCTCTTTTTTTCATTTCCCATTACTGCATTATTATTATTATTTTGTCTTTTTTCTATTTCCCAATTTTCCATTTTCATTCATTCATGTATGCTACAAACAATTCCTTTCCTTAAATGTTATTTCCCAAATAGTATTCTTTAAACTACGAATCACATAGATAGATATCAGACTCGACAAGGACACTAACATGTCACCGCCTATATTATTTGAGAAAATAACATAATTCAATGTAACCATACACATATTTGTTGTATAGTGAACACATCTTTGATCAGAAATCATCAGAAGTGTCGATGCTACAAAGACTTCAAACAATTGATCAATATTAAATTTTGATCCCAAACATTTACAATTGTACATTTTGTTGTGATTGATTTGTAGGGAAGGAATTATAGCATGAGTTTGGCGGATCCAGAATGCTCAGAGGAAGGTTTAGGTCTTCTTGAGCCTCCTGATCCAGACGTTGTTGAAATTGATCCTACTTGTCGTTACCTTAGGGTAATGTAGTTGTCTATGTTTTTTATATTTTTCATTCCCTTTTCATTTCTTAAATTGATATTGATGTTGATTTTTGCATTCATTCATGACAGTATAAGGAAGTCATTGGCAAAGGAGCTTTCAAGACTGTGTATCCTTTTTTATTTTGTTTTAGGAATGCATTGATCTCTATTATTTTGGCTTTTACAATAGTGCTTCACTACTGATTAACTTTTTTACCTCATTATTGATTGTATGTTCAAATAAAAATTTAATGCTTGACGCGGTTTATATGTCAGAACTTATAAATTACACTGCAGTGTGCTTATATATAAGAATTTTACTATTGAGTGTGTTTATTTTCGTGGTATATATGTTTTCCTTAACTTATGGTTAATTAGTTATAAGGCATTTGATGAAGTTACTGGGCTTGAAGTTGCGTGGAGCCAAGTTCGGATTGACGAGGTATTACAATCACCAGGTGACCTAGAAAGGCTCTATTCAGAAGTGCATCTCTTGCGGTCATTGAAGCACAGTAACATTATAAGGTTCTACAATTCCTGGATTGATGACAAGCATGGGAATGTTAACATGATTACTGAGTTGTTCACCTCAGGGAGCCTCAGACAGTGTGTTCACTATCCTTTATAAATGTGTTTAATTTGTTTTTTTCTCTTTTACTGTGAGATTAGCCCTTTTGTTAGTGGGTTTGATGGATGATTTAGGTACCGCAAGAAACACAAGAAGGTTGACGTGAAAGCTGTTAAAGGATGGGCAAGACAGATTTTAATGGGTTTAGTCTACCTCCACAATCACAACCCACCTATTATACATAGGGATGTCAAGTGTGATAACATATTTATAAATGGTCATCAAGGAGAAGTTAAGATTGGAGATCTTGGGTTGGCAACTCTCTTGAAGCAGAATAATGCCAAGAGTGTAATTGGTATGTTCTTCTATTTTGCAACATTTTTCCTTATTTTAATCCTTTATGTCATTAAAACAGTAATACAAAACTAAGTTGTCATCCCTAATATGTAATGTAAACCAAGAATTTAGAATACTAACAGAATATACTATTTTTTTTGTCTTTTTTGCTTCCTGGCTTTTTGATTTCTTCACTGGTTACACATATGTAATCCTAATAGGAACCCCGGAGTTTATGGCACCTGAACTGTACGACGAAAATTATAATGAATTAGCCGACATATATTCTTTTGGGATGTGCATGCTGGAGTTGGCTACTTCTCAGTATCCTTATAGAGAATGTAGAAACTCAGCTCAGATATACAAGAAAGTTTCATCTGTAAGTACTCTCATTATGGATGTTATTTTTCTTTAGGCAATTACAACTACAAGGATACTTCAGTCATATAATATTTGATGTTGCAGGGCATAAAGCCGGTTTCTCTTTCTACAATCAAAGATCCAGAAATAAAATCATTTATTGAGAAATGTCTTGTCCCAGCATCTCAAAGATTATCAGCAAAGGAGCTTCTGATGGACCCTTTTCTTCAAGTGAATTTTTCAGTAAAGAATCGTCCTCTTCCATTACCAGATATTGTTCTACCTAAATTCGGAGGCTTTGAAAATCGTTGTCTAATGTCAGAAGGTCCTGCTAGTGCACGTATTGGATCCAATTCACTGGAACTTGGTGATACCAATGAGCAACCATTGATCACTGTATCTTATAATTCTGTCGATGATGCACCACCTTCTCCATGTGTTGAGATACGAAGGTTGATGGGAGTTGATAGATTTTTTCTCAAAGGTGAAGCAAATGACACGAATTCTGTATCATTAGTGCTCCGGATAATTGATCAGGGTGGTTAGTATTAGTTGATTTTTACTCTCATTAACTGTGCTTTGAATTTGATAGCAGAAATTTATATACTCTGACATCAAAATGCAGGGCGAGCAAGAAATATCCATTTCATATTCTACCTCGACAGTGATACGGCCATGTCAGTGTCAAGTGAAATGGTTGAGCAACTTGAACTTGCCGAGCACAAAATTAAATTCATCGCCGAGTTGATTGATTTGTTATTGACAACATTGATTCCTGATTGGAAACCTTGTGTAGCGATTGACCACTTAATTTCTCCAAATGGTAGACGAACTCATATGAGCCAACAGAAACAACTCTCACAGTTGGCAAAGTACAAACAAAACTCGGTAGATTCTAGCCAAATTATGAGGGAATATGTAGGTCCCTCAACCTCACATGAGAGATTAGCTGAAAAAGAAAACAGTGATAATATGAATTTTGAAGATGTTTTCTCCTATGCAAGCATTGGTTTTCAAAGAACAACAAAGACAGATGATTTGTATTCTATGACATCATATACTTCAGCAACATCTGACTACAATGATAAGAATTTTTCTACCGTTTCATTCACGTCTGCTAGGTCAGGATTCACAGACTTCAACTTTCCTACCATAAATGGGTGGGGGAGCCATTCCTCACTTGCATCTGAAATCGGGGCATCCTCTGATAAAAAGAGCAAGTTTCCATGCATGGATAACAACAATTATCCCCTTAGTACTTCCTCATTTCATGAAGCTGATGATGAGTTAAAAATAGAGTTAGAGAAGATTGAACGACAATATCAAGAGGCGATGAAAGATTTATGCAAAAGAAGACACGAGGCCATGATGGAGACCAGAAAGAGGCTGTCACAAAAAAATACAATCATAGAATAATTTAATTAGTCTTTTTTAATTACCATTTGTTTTTATCCCTTGTTCATAACCTTGGAAGTTACAACTGTAAATAGTTTTTTGCGGATGAAAAGGTTCACTTTTTAGTTATTATGGCATGAATTTTTCTTTGCCAATGATATATACGACAAGGTTGAATTTAGTTATATAGTTTGATATGTTTTTGTTGCTTATTTGTTTTACTATGCCTTGTAACTTCCAACCATTAATATCAATACTTGTTGATGTGTACGAGCTTGATATAGTCTGTCCATATTGTGTTCCAAAGTTGAAGAACACTAGTCACATTTTCATAAATTAACCAAAAAGTATGGAATGTTGGAACCTTATTTCTGTGATCTTCAATGGAGTTTTTTTTATGTGCAAACATGTTTCAAGGACTTCATCTTTACCATAGCAATACTTTGGTGGATTAGGTGAATAGACATTAGAAAATCACCTTGAATAAATGTCAACAGGCAAAACAGTTCGGAATGCATCTATTCCGCAAATCACGTCAAGGCTAGAAAAACCACAAAAACGAGAAAGACGCCACACTCTTACCCAAAACCTCAAGGCAATAGGTTTATGAGTTCTCTTAGTTATAAGGTGTTCAACATTTACTTTTCTATCCGATGTGGGACAATTCATACTTGCAGACAACAAAATCTAAATGTGGTTGGTATTAGTCCGAATCTTTGAAAATCTGATGGAGTTGTTTTGATGGCGAAAACATTGTATGTCCCTCAAAGCTGTATGTTCTTAGCGAAAGGTTAGTCTTTGGTTTTCAACAAGCCATTTTGTGGATGTTTGCGAGCAAAATATAAAATGTGAATTTTAAAGTTGACACAGAGATCATTGTTGACAGCATAAATTTGTCAAACGGAGTTGGAAACCAAACAAACGTAGTTTACTCACACTATCAGGACTACATTTAGATGTAAATTGATATACTATTCCTCACTTTTTATCATTTGTCGATATGTATTGAGCAAAACATTAAAACACTATCATCTAACATTTATGTTATTAACTCCTGCATTTAGATGAAATTTATACGCTGAATAAATTTGTGTCTTAATTTTTATTTTTCAAAAATTGAAACTTAACTACTATATAAGTCTAGGGTGGTTATACCATTACCATATATAGGAGATGCTAATGCTCAGTATAAGGGTTAGGATCATCTCAATTATTGAACTGTAATATAAAAATAAATTAATTTTATATGACATATATACAATGAGTATAGTATACTGAGTGAGAGGGGGGTAGGGGGAATGTAAAACACGCAACCAACTAGGGCACATGATACTGAAAATCACCTAACCTTACCCCCGAATTCAGCGGCATTCAGATTCTTGCTTGCATAAGGTAAATATTCAAAGGAGCAGGTAAAATGCTAGGCTACTCTTCCTACCAATTTGTACAACAATGGTTTATTGGTCAATACTCTTTTATTATTAACCTTTTTTTATACGCTTTTTATAATTAAACTTGTAAAAAAAAAAGTGTCCTTTACATAAATGAATGAGAAGTTTCAAATTGATGAAGAAATGCTAATTATACAAAACTTATTTTGATCATTGGTAGTTGATGAAGAAATACTGCAAAAGGAAAATGCAAAATGCATGTGTAATAATAATACGTACTTAAAAGTTAAAACCTTGATCTCAATATACATATTACATCAGAACAAAGCTTTTGACTTGGTATGAAAACTCTAGTTGATCATTTCATCATTATCTATATTAACTCATTAATTAGCCAGTAACACTCCAAAAGAAAACTAACATCAATGTTAAGAGATTGATTAAGCATAAATTAATTCCTCCATAAACTCAAAAAGAGAAATACATCTAATAGATCATTGTATCATAATGTTATGTCTATTACAACATCATCTATAGCAAAATAACATTGTCATCAAACTCAAAAAACAATGAATGAACCATTAAAAACAGCTTCTTACCCTAATATACATCAGTTAATTAGTACCACCTTTGCACAAAACTGATATTTGATTCGGAATCTTCATGGTGATCTCAAACTTTGCAAGCCAATGTCATTGTGTTTCCTTGAAGGAGAAGAGTAGGGTATAGGTATTCTTCTTGGCAAAAAACCAAAAAAGTGACCCTTGTGCTCATACTTTGGCTTCACCTTGAACATATTAGAGGCTCTTGAGCCATCACAGTGACCTAATATGCTTAGAAACAAGAGCAATAAGAGCAATGAAGTTAGAAGTTTTCTACTATGTAGAACCATTGTGTTGTAAAAGCTTGTGAAAATCAAAGACTGAATATGAAACTGAGGAAAATGGGGTGTAAATAGTCTGAAACATGAGGATATTAAATGCAAAACTGTAGTTCTCTGTCAGATTTGAGAGTGTTGTTTTTTTGTTTATGTGTGTTCATGTGGGTTTGTAATTTGAGTGAAAGTGAGAGAAAGAAGGAATAAAGTGATAGAGTCAAAAGAATTGAGATAGTTTTTTCTTTCTACAAGTAGTAGTAATGTTGGAAAGGCTAATGAAATAATAAGCTTTTTGGAATGGGTCTTTATGGAACAGAACAAACAAAGTGAATAATATGGGTCCCACCTAATATAATGAAAAGAAAAAGGTTATATTTTATTTTATAATAAAAAATAAAAAATCATATACTAATTCTAAATGGAAAAAAATAAGGGGTTTGTAATGTATTATGTCATTATTTCTTTCTTCTTTTGTAGTTAAGGTGAATGGTTTGGACCCATACCGTATTAAAGAAGTAGGAAGTGTTTGCTTGTTTAAGAGCAAGAGCAGTTGAACTTGTTGTTACTTGTTGTAAATAGTGGAAATTTGTACATGTTGAACAGAGAAAATCTTTTTGTAGGCTCTGATTGAAGAGCTATATCTCAAAGCCATTCCTCTAATATAAGGGGCTACTCCTGTATTGCCTTGTCAATGTGTACTCTTCTTTACAGTAAGTAAACTACTACTTGTTACGTACAACTCAATGTACTAGCTAGCCACTGTTCCTTATTTGATTTCCAATACAAGATTCAAGATTGATTGTCCTCTTGGTCACCCCAAATAATTACCCTTTGTTGAATTGTATTTAATGTTGTATTATTGGATTTTATAAGAATACTTGATGTTTCTTTATCCAAAATAACAGATAAAAAATACTTGATGTTACGTATATGTATGTGAGATTCAAGACTCAAATGATTTATTTATCAAATAAGAGGCAAAGAAAATTACATAATCATATTCATAACTCAAAATGATATATATATATATATATATATATATATATATATGTTGTTAAACATTCTAAATTAGGAAATTATTCTTTAAAAAAAATCAAATAGTTCAATTTCTAATACATTAAATACACATATTTTTATAAAAGTTACTATTTAAGACCCTTAATTAACAAGTGTCCTGAGACACTCGGTAACAATTTTTTTATAATAATAATGAAATTCAACGTCAGATCATTCAAGTGGACCCATATACATACTTATATAAACTCACGCCCGCTTCATTATTATGTGCCTGTTCCACTTCTTGTCAATGCATGAAGCATGATGATGATAAGATACATTTGATTAGTAATACATATCATTTTCCAATAGTTAAAGTTAATTTGCATCCCATACCATCTTTTTAAGTTCTTCCTATGACGTCAAATTGATTAAAGAGTTGAAATTTAATTAGCATAGAAGATGATATAAAATTGACGGTGAGCCTATATATAGTTGAGGTCCCATAACATTAGCTCACAGACAGAGTCAAGACATGCATACATTATAGATAGATTTTTTTGGGTATTACTGAAGTAACCATTGGATTAAATTCAACAATCATAACACCAAAGTAACAAACAGAACTTAATTTGAGGGTCCTAGTAACAAGTTCTTGAATAGCAATTGATGCATAAACAAAAAAGTCTCTTCCTAGGGTACTACTATTACTACTAAGATCGTCCCACACTGATGTGATGGCATTTTAGGATTCGACCCCACTACAGCAATGCTACCTAAGCAAATTATAACATGCTGTTGCATCAATTTTTCCCTTTCCTTTGGCTTTCATCATTCATGATAAAATTGTACATTTTCAGAGAGAGAAAAAATTAAAGTTAATTTTGGTATTTTGGACCCTTCTTTTCTCTTTTATCAATTCACCTTTCATTCCTCATATTGACCAAACAAACAAACACATGGCGTGTGATAAGGAATTTCAATAGGACTTTGCGGTGAAAAGGTTTATGGGAATGAAACTTTTTAACATTATCCAGATAAAAACCATTGATTCACCTCACTAAAATATTTAATTAATGTGTATTTTTACTCCAAATAGAACAAATCAGTAAGAGCAATATCTAGTATACAAATAATTGACCTCACTAATTTTTTTTGTATTTTTTTTAAATAAGTAAACCATCAAATTTGTCTCGATTATTATAATTCACTCTAAGACGGATTCTTGAAATAGTCAACTCATTTGAGTAGATCTTATATATCGGCTTGAGAACTTTAGAATATACTTTTCTTAATGTTATTAACATTGATTGTCACCGATGTCAATCTCAATACATTAGTTTAGTTTCATAAAAAAAATCTCAAAATAATCTTTGTTTTTGTCGAACATTTTTTATTTGGTTTCTAGTATTTGTTATCTAACATTGTTAACTGTACTAATGTGGCACACTATCTGCCACATGGATAAAGAAGTTGTTCCCGATTGATCTTGGCCGGTTAACCTTCAACTTTTTCTCTCTTCTTCTGAGCTTTCTTCTTCTCTCATTGTGAATTTTTAACTCACTACACTTAAAAGTGTTAGATAACAAAAATAATAGACGGGCCAAATTAAAAAGCATTTGACAAATACATAGACTAAATTGAGAGCATGGACGGATGCAAGCTTTGTTAGTTGGGGACAGATGCCCCCCACTATTTAGTTTTATTTGTGTTTTTCATGAATGGTTATTGAAATGCTACCTCTACTTAAAATAGTGTATTGCCCCCACTAAATAGAAACAAAGTCATGGAATAAGTTTATCTCTTATAAGTTTGGTGAAAAATGAAATGTGGAAGTGCATAGAAGATGAATTTTGAATAATGGTTTGGTGAAATATTTTTAATTGTGTTAAAAATGAAGAGTGAAAAAAAATCCTACAACACTTCTTTAAATAAACACTATGCTATGGTATATAATCTTGTCTCCGCCGGTTGAAATGTTAGGATCCATCTCTGAATTTGAGAGTGAGCTACAAGATAGAAATAATTTAATAGTTTGCAACATGTGGTTGTAATGTTTGAATGTTTTTCCTTTTCCATTCTTTCATTCAAAATCCAATTTTTCTAGCCGTTCTCTAACATCATCCAAGTAAATGTTGAAAAGACCGAAATAGATCTTGTTGGTAGCAATTAGAAGCAGCCATGAGCCTAGAAATTTTAGAATTGTCAGAGTATTGAGAAACTTATACTTTAATGGTCGATACAAAACATGAGATGATAAACCATTGGTTCAACGTTTTGTGTAGGAAAAACCTTACATGAATCCACAAAGGACTGGTGCGTGTATGATATCACTGTGAATGTAACAAAATCACTGCACCAATATTTTGTTGAAAATCCAAAGTTTAGCTTTTGTGAAAATCACGGCAACTTATTGTTATTTTTACAGATTTATCGACAATTGAGAAACATACGCTTAGTTCTTCTACCACAGGAATCTTACAACAATTGTGAAGACACTTGAATTTAATGAGAGAAATTTTTTCTGTCTAAATCTAAAGGTCCACAAAGCTGATACAGTTGTTCAAGGATCTTTTTCCATCCTGACATAACATTTTCTTTGAAAAAAGAGTAAGATATTTAAGCCGCAACCAGAACATTAAGCTACATTAGTCTCTTTATTAGCTCCTTAATTTTTCTGATATAATCCTACATATTAGTTACAAATCCTTATACCTAAGCGTCTATTTAGATTGGTGAAATCTCGCCAAGACGCACGCTTTCTCGCCTCCGCACCATGAAAATCAGAAGTTGGTATTTGTATTCCAACTTCTGCCTAAACGTGTTTTTTTACCATGGTTTTGCTTTTCTAAACGCCTAATCAAACATATACTAATTTTGTTATAAGTTATTGACGGTTTTTGTTTAATTACGATTGTTACTCTTCAAGGTGTTGTTCATCACCTATATATGATTGAGGGAAGCTATGTAGAATTTAAACATAGTTAGATTAGTGAAAGCAATAAATTTGGAATAATAACACAGATTGATAACGAAGTTCTGTCAATTCTGCATATATTTCTATTGAAAATTAAAATTTATACAAAGTATTCTACTTTTGTGGGTAGCGATTATTATTTACTAACACTATCACAACAAATATACATTTGTAACATTTGTAAACGTACTTGAAAATCTTCAAATAATTCACATGAACTCTAGAGTGACTAAAACAAGTAAATATGCATTGCACCCTCACGTCCAAGGTTCAACCATTACAAAAACTGAATCAACGACCAAGTTCCACACAACACACATACTCACCAACCATATACATTTTTCAAATCCAGCATAGTTAAGATCTTTGACCTTAGTATGCCCTTCAAAGTAGTCCCTCAACTTGCACTCTTTAGATCGCAATGAAACTAATCTTTAAGTTGGCAACAATACATCCAATTTATGGAAGAAAAGTTTCAAATTTAAAAAGAAATAATAAACAAGACATCCAATTGTTTACAAACAAAGTTGGACTACACTTATACATCAAATTTTTTACATACAAAGTCGGACTACATTTTGAATAGGCAACTTATCAACCATTTTAATCGCACATTATATATTTTGTTTATAATTGTTCGAATTATTTTTGTAAGGGACTAAAAAATTTATAATATTTATTTTTGTGAAGACCAAATTGGGTTTCAATTCTAGTTTTTTATCTGTATAACTGGTTTCAAGTATTTTATCAAGATCAAATTATGTTATCATTATCTCGAAAGTTAGTCAGAACTCATATAATATTGAAAATAATGGGCTTTATTTTAGTACAAGGAAAATATTGGATTGACCCATGAAAATAGGATAATACGTTTTCCACCATATAAGTTTCTCGTGCACACTATTCAAATTCTAATATCAGAAATGTTTCAATGTTTTTTAGAAGTTTTTATGGGGTGTTTATGCCGAACTACATAGGGTACGCGAGAAATCAATAGGGTGGGAAAAGAAGAAACCATAAAAATATATTTGAAATAGTTGTGGGCCGACATAGTATTCAAGGTCCAGGACAACGAGGATCCATCAGGTTTACTCATTTATTTGCTTTATATTTTAGAAGAAAAAAAACTTTGTATAATTCTTTGAGTCTCTAATTCTTATATCTTCTTCTTGTAAACATTAAATCTTATAATTAACTAACTACTCCTGTAACCACCCTTAAAAAAAAATTACCAAATTCCTCAACAACACAAATCTCCTGTAACAAAAAACAACTACAACTCTTATAATCACGTTTCCAACTTGTGTTCAAGAAACAATTCTTTTAACTTTTAAGAAAAAAAAATTGTTTTTAGG
>Ga0209282_1001819_pt1 | contig 11984 bp, 9 predicted proteins | sample Mtrugardesep15_FD_187529 | JGI IMG/M metagenome (GOLD analysis project Ga0209282, IMG submission 187529) | Root nodule microbial communities of legume samples collected from California, USA - M. trunc garden sep15 (SPAdes) (version 2) | ecosystem: Host-associated > Plants > Roots > Nodule...
TAATATCGTCTTACAATATTAGGATCTGAATTGTTTGCAGCCAAACCCATATAACCACACACATTCATGTGCGTTTTGGTTGTCTGATCAAAATTGACAAAACCTTTTAAAATCTTGACCATCCATCAATAGAAATGCATCCAATTATATGTAATCAATCACAAGCAGCTGATCCATATCTCAATTTTAGTGCATAGCAACAGAGTAATGAATTGAGATCTTTTTTTGAATTAATAAAATGGCAGTAATTATGAGAATAGCAGCACCCAGGGAATTTAAATGGAATAATAGTATTAGTAATATTGATTGAAATCAGCAGCAAAAGTATGAAAGCTGAGAATTGAAATTACAAAATTTCGTAAATCCATTCAAATGTCATAACGACCAAAGGTTCATAAGGACCAACTACATAGGTTCATATCCAACTTCTTAAAACATAAAACTCAACAATATACAGACATCACTCAGGTTGTGAACTATATTGCCTGACATTTCTCCGCTTACGCCTCAATGACTGGTACTGAGTCGCAGGCGTGGCTTGAGCTACAATTTGTTTCATAGCCATGTATAAAGAAGTGTCTGCATACTCCAGATTTTATTCAATGGAATTAATTGCTAGGGTCATGATCCTGCAAATGACAGACAATGGCACAACACCATGTTCCTCCTCTAAGAGAACCTCTAGATTAGCAGGCCTCGACGGATTATTAGGAATATTAGGTATCAATAAAGGGCACGAGACCTTGTAGAACCACACCAAGCATCCATTCTCAGAATCCCAGTCATTGTCCACAAGTAGCCCACGACCTTCTTCAGAAATCAGATGCAGATTATAATCCTAGAAAACCTCTGCCTTTTGATGAATGCTCAATGTGTGCGGTGTGGCAATATCAGGATTTCTAGGAATAGTTTGAACATATCCAAATTGCCTCAGCACAAGCTCTGGCAAGTGTGTTCGAAAACATGACATTCCGCACATTATCCACCCTGAAAACCATAAAATGCAGTGCTAGACTCCAAATGTATCAGACCCTTATGCTATTCCATTATCACATCCTACTTCACACTGCACTTTGATACAAAGACATACACAATTTACAAAGGTAAAAAAAACCGATAAAAGTGCATTTTATAAAAGAGAAATGCTTTACGTAATCACCATTGTTAGTTAAAGCCTAACGGGAATTTTTTTTTCTTTATAAATTTTTCTATGAGTTGGAAATAGGATAATTTGAAGGACTTAAAATAATTATAAACATTGCATGAAAGATAATGATACTGTTTGCTGCACGTTCTAAAATTACAATCAAAGAAACCAGAATTCAGGGGGATTCAATTAGATGTGATGGAGGAGAATGGTGAGTTTACGCCAAGTTGGGATTAATAAGTTGTAAGGATAAACTAGTGTAATATGCATATCATATGCTTTAAAAAAATGCAGTTGCATCGATGCAGTATTGGAGCTCTATATTTCATTAGGTAAGGACAACCCATAATAAGAAAGTGTTTTAATCTTTATATTTCATATAATGAACTTTATGTCACTTAATATTTTCTGTCATGCGTCACACATTGATGTCATTTGAAAAAATAACAATTTTTAACTATGTTAACTATTTCTTTACCAATCCAAAAGAAATTCTTACCTCTCCATTCCAAATCTTTGCTGCAATATGTTGGCCAAAAATCGGCAAGAAAGAAGTGTCAGAAGGTCCTCCGCCATAGCACTCCTGAACCACTCCTACGGAAGGAGGCTGTGAACCAGATGCTACCTGCAATGATGGCATCTCAATATCATCCTGAGACTGTGAACAAGAGCCTTCTGGTCCCTCGCTCCGACCACGTCCGCGTGTCCTTGCCTGAGTGTTTGCCACTCGCTCTATGTGGACAGAAGCATCCAATGATCCTTTACCATGTCGTGTCCTACCAACATCTTCATTATCCATATCTACTACAAAGAAAAGAAATTTACTCATTCAGGCATTTTGTCGAACACTTGGAGCACAGTAAAACAAAATACTTGAGTTCAATTCAAATATAATAAGGCATCAAACTTGTGCATACTGAAAAATCATTGAAAGTAAGAAAAATGACCATCTTAATGTTATAAAACGAAAACATATTAATCACTCTGCATAAAATCACTTCTTATTAGAGTCAACTTTCCAATTAAGCATCATGATAAGCAAACAGAACAACACTCACACAAGTATAAATCATTCAATTTTGTTTCCCATAAAGCTTCAGGAAAATCAATTTTCCAATCAACAATTCACAATTCTGAAACTCTAAAACAAGAAACTAGAGAAGAAATGAGAAATTGGAGAATCAATTGGCTTACCTTAGCTTATCTAACAACAAAATGTGAGAGAGACAAGAGAACCCAGGGGGAGAGGAAACACAAGGACCAGATAATAAAGATGTTAGGGTGAAGCGAGTGAATCGTCAGTGAGAAGAGGAGAAGAACTGAGATAAAATGATACACATGGGAATAATTGAAATACTTGAAACTATCGCCATTTTCAACCTTCTTGGTGTTATTGTTGTATACGATGAAAGCTAACTTGAATGCATTTTTACACAGCCCCTGATTACATGGTACAGGACTATTCTGTAATTATATACCGAATTCTCTAAATAAGGGCAAATTAGGAAATTCGGGGGGAACTGAAGATTTTTAGGGTTTTATCATATCTTTTCTCCTACAGAAAACACATATTGATCAATATTAAAAGTAGAATTTTTTTGTAAAATTTTAGTTGTTCTAGGTAAAATAATACTTGCATGCATGTATCAACCATACAAAATAAAAGTGAAAAATCCTAAAAATAGTAAAAGAATCATTGTATTGTATAACTATTAAACATTAACCAACGGAAGAACGATAATATAAAGAGAAAAAATGGCTAAAGCGAAAATAAGAAAGTGATAATATGGAGGATATTGGCAGTATTTTTTGGAACGGTACTTAAGTGCTTTCAAAGGAAAGTTAACTGTTATTCGATAGCAAACAATAGTTAAATGTCGTTAGAAGTATTTTTGTTTTTTCTGGGTGTCTGAGAAATTTTGAAAGCTTTAAGATCAATTTTTTTGATTGAAGCTATCCATTGCCATCGATAATGAATCTATCTATTGGGCCCTTATCACATGAAATTATGGAGAAAATTTGACAGCTTCTTTTTCCACCTACCAATTTCTCATGCGTCCTACGAATTTATAGATTTTATAATTCGAATTGCGTTAAACGTCCTCCAAACGCTTCAAACACACGTTAAAACATCTCGCTCCATTTTTTTTCAAATTTTATAATTTGAGTAGGGCACGCGAGAAGAAATAAGGGTGGAAAAAAGAAATAGCTAGGAAATTTATCCTCCTCATCCCTCACTTATTTTGGCCCTCTTTAAATTAACCGATTTTGGATTTTTTAATGAAATTATCATAAGAAGTTTAACATCTCATACTAAACTACAAAAATTACAGGACTTTTTAGACCTCTTAATTTGAGAATCTAGAGGTGTAAAATGTATACTTAAGTTTTCGGATTTTTTACACGACTTAGATAATATGAAGGTGTAAAATGTAATTTTTCAATTTTTTCCCTCTTCATATTGGTCAATTCAAATATATAAAAAAAATTAGATTTGAATTGACTAATCAGAATGCGTAAAATATTTACCTGAATATTTTCTAAATATAACAATAGGACAAGTGTGCACCAATTATCAAATTGATCAATTAAGAATCAATTAGGGGATGAATTGGATTGAGATTTTAAGCCCACAGCCTTGATATAGTTTGATTCTTTCTCATCATAATGTGTTTTTTGACAAAATAAAACTATAAATTTTGATCACTGCAACACTCGATGAAGTTAAAAGGAAAGGATTTTTGTATGTTAAGCATTAATTGTGTCATTGCATAGGAATGATAGTCCATGTAATGCTAGTGTTAGTGTGCTAATTAACTTGATTACCAAGACAATCTCCTGAACATTTTAAACATTAGATTCTACAGTTCAGAGGTGTAAAAAGATATTGAAAATTGCATTTTACATCTCCATTTTTACTTGGAAAAATGCATTTTACAACTCTGGAATTGTCTATCAGAAGTGTAAAAACTCTTAATTTTGTTTGAAGTTTAGTATAACGTAGTCAATTAGAACTGTTAAACTTCTTATAAATCACGGGTCTTTATGATCTTGTTTTAAATGAAATGCTTGTTACAAGAGTCTTTGTACATCCCTTAAAAAAAAAAATATTAACGAGTGCTTCTGGGACACTCTTTAAGCACTTGAAATAGTAAGTTTTTAATAAAAAATTGTGTATTGATTGCATTAAAAATTGTAATAGTTGACTTTTTAAAAGAATAATTACTAAATTTAAGAGTGCCTTGGAGAACTCGTTAACAAGACAAAAAAAAGTCATTGTACATTGATATATTAACCATAGTCATAGACTCATAGTCATAGACTCAATTGCATTTGCGTGATGAAGAAACGTTTGTTGAATGGATATTCGAAGGATGCAAGAGGCAACTTAATTACATTGATATATTAACCATAGTCATAGACTCAATTGCATTAATATATTAAGTTAACCATAGTCATTGACTCATAGTACCAGTATAAAAAAAAATTACTCCAGTAACCACACGGAATCCATTTAATTAATGAAGTTAATTGTTAGTAGGATAACTGATCGTTGTTCAGATCCCAAATTGTTTGCAATAATACAAACTCTTGTTGGGGGTATCTATTTGGCTACTGGCTAGTACGTGTTTGCCACTTCACAGAATATATTATTATATTTAAAATAATTGATCTTGGCATGTCAATTTTCATGGAATTGAATCAATTGATTAATTTTAAACTCATTATACTAGCATTGAGAAGAAAAGACGTGTACCCACGTCAATAACTTTTTTATAAATAATAAGTAACTTCATTTATAACTTTTTTCATTTGTTGTAATTTAAAGAGAGATAGACACAAAAAAATAAATGGTGGGTTTTATCATTAAGTGGATCCTACCATCATTATTTTTGTTGTGTCTATTTTCCACCATATTGCAACAAATGAAAAAATTACAAATGGAGAGGATTTTTCATAAAAAGGTTATAAACTTCTGAGAAAAAAAAATGGTTTTCATGTTTGGTCGAAATATAAATAAATTTTGATAAGAATGTTAATTTAGATTCAAATTTAGATTTTTTTTTCAAATAATTTGTAATTTGATGGAACTCATTAAAAATTTGAGTCCAATACTTAGTTAAAATTAAACAAATTTGATTCTAAGAAGTTAGACTTATATAAAATGTAGAATTATGATTTGATTTAGTATCCGACAAATATTTAAGAGGATAAATAACATTCTAAAATTTATCCAAGCATCCATTTAAGAAGTGCCTTTTTTTTTTCTTCTTTTGCACATCCAACATATGGGAACCACCCTTATATAATTTAATCAATGTGTCAAAGGTTATAAAGTAGGCTCAATTATACTAACATCTATGTTGTTTTTATACCGAAATAATTCACTCAGTTTTATTGCTTGATCACATGTGAGAAAATAACTAATTTCTTCCTACAGTGCGAAAACCAAATGTTTTGAGGTTTCATGACGTATGTCTCCTTTCAATAGGTTAGGTAATAATTATATGAACAAAACATGTTGGATCTTGGCATGAGTTCCAATGATCATCTATATTGGGTCAAAAACAACCACACAAGTGAGTAGGATGGTACAATTTAACTCGAAACCTTAAGGCGTTGAGATTATAGACCATCTCAATTATTTATTGTTTAGCCTTCATTTTTATAAGCAATGCAAGACTTCAAATTCACATCACACTTGTCATAACAATCTCCCTTAAAAAGTAGGTCATTAATTAATCATACTTCTCCCTCGAGCGGAAGCTCTTTCATCCATAAATGCTTGCACTTGCACCGACGTTGGCTGCACTCAACAAGACACGTCTCATGACCACCATTGTCAGAAAGACTTTCTACAAAGGAGTTAGTTGAACCCTTCGTCGAACCATCGACTCTGATACCACAGTTGTGTCATGAGGAGATCTTAGAGGGTCATCTACACTGGATCAAGAGCAACCATACAAGTTAGTTGGACACCACATCTTAACCCAAAACAAAAGTTTCTTGTCTTCTAGATGAGTGAATCTTAAATGTCACTTTTCTCTTCTTTTCAACAAAATAGTTATCACATTTCTTCAAGTTTAATTTCTCATGTTAAATAACCTAACATTCTTGCTTAACTCAACCATGTATTTCTCACTCATGTGACACATCCCCTTATGTCATAACTAAACTTTGTCATCTGGTTCCATTACATGCACATATTAGATTATTTTTACATGTGTCACATAAAGGTTAGAACATTTGTACCTATAACGACAATCATAGAACCCTGGTAAGTTTTCATGAGTCTTGCAAGAACAAGCTATCATAACCTTCATCACATAATTTAGCCACCGAAAACAAATTCATCTAGATATCTAAAACATGTTTCACATCCTTGAGAGTTTATTTTTTAAAAAAAAGCCAAATAAACCCACTGAAATTGACACCAAGGAGAACTAAACCGAAGACCATAAGAGGAGCACACTCTAAAATCTCAAACCATAATAGTTAACTTTGTGTCATTGGACATCTTTAAATTACCTTCCCAAGGCTACCACACTTTAACACACCTTCATGAGTCAACTTCACATTCAAAATTCACTTAACATATATGATAAGAAAATATCTCTCATGAAAGTCACATGTATTGAAGCACCACTATCGATCACCCAGCTGAATGAACTATCAATAATATTAGCAGTATCATGATCTTCAACTAGAAGCACTTTAATACACCTTCATGAGCCAACTTCACATCACAAAATTCACCTGAAGTATATGGGAAGAAAACATCTTTCCTGAAAATGACATATATTGAAAATCCACTATCGATCACCCAATTGAATGAACTATCAACAACAATAGCAATATAATACTCTTCAATAAGAAGCACATCATCATATATCATATTAGCACCGTCTTCATCCGAATCTTCTTCTTTCTTTTTATTTTTATCTTTATCCTCATTCTCTTTTTTTAAAACCAATAATTTTCTTATTATGCCTATTTCGACTACAATTGTAGCAGTTAACTAATTTGTATCTACTTTTTGAATTGTTTCTGCTTTGGTGCCTTTAAAAACGGTAGTGCAAGTGTACGTGGATGAAAAAGATTTGGGTTGAGAGGGAGTATAATGAATTTATAACTCACAATTGAGGGGGAGATTATTATGGCAATCGCAAGGTGAGTTAGAAGTCCTATATTGATTAGAAAAGTTGAGGTTGAACAACATATAAGTGAGAGGACCCATAAATCCAATGTCTTAAGATTTTTGGGTTAAAATGTTATGTTAAAATCATTTGTATGGTTTCTCTTAATTCAATCTGGATGATCATATTAGGCTCCCCTGATAGCCCAACACAATAATAGATTTCATGTAATACAATAAAATAAACTTGTAGTTATGTTATAAGGAATAATCGTATGTGCACGACGTTGAAGTATGGGGTCCATCAAACTAGCAAGACTCAGACATGAATTCTTAGTGTGCTAACATTATTTTCACTCTATGCCTCTCAAAATCTCTCTAGATTTCCAAAAATACCCTTTTTTGGATTCCAAAGTTTGAAACCTAAAAACATGCCGCGAATTCCAAACTCCAAACTATTCCCATATGCATTTTGACCCATAATTCTTCCCCTCACTTTTTTTTTATCTACAAAATCCAAAACCCACCATATCGTGACTTTTTTTTTTATCCAAGCTTGCTCGAACCCATTAGATTTTGAATGTTTCCAGCTACTACACAATATGTTGGTACACATTTGCTCAAATAATGTGTTTTGATTTGTATTTTTTTCTTGCTAGACTGGTATGGTTCAAATTTTATAATCTGAAATGTGTTCTGAGTTAATGAAATTTTGATTTGTATATGACTTACCCAATGTTTTAGATATGGAAAGAAGCATCAATCGCATTAGTAGCAATAAGGTGTCGATGATTGCCTTTACTAGGCTGTAGCATTGATAAGTGCTAAACTTACGTATTTTTCCATATATTTTATCAGCACTTATTGACTTTGTTTACGAGTAATCTAAGGAAAAATTCCCAAATTATTGAAAACAATAGTAAACTAGCTTTTGAGAGCTAATATAGCTATTTTGACCTAATTCCATACATTTTGTAGGGTTTATTGGTCCAAGATACATAGATTGGATAGAACCAAAGATTCTGCGTTCGATGGAATCCGCTTAGAAAGCTAGAAGCGAGCCTAGTCAGAAAGTAGGAAGCGAACCTAACCAAAGATACATGGATTGGATAAAATCAAAGTTTTTTTTTTTTTGCTTTCGCATCGGTTTCCGATCCACTAATGGTGGGCGACTAATCTGGATCGTGCGTATAGGCATGCACACTAGCCAAGCGTTGTTCCCCTGGGAATCGATCTCAGTATTCTCCGGGTACGTCCTTAGAAGTAGCTCCTTGTCACTGGAGCCCAAGTAACTTGGTTAAGTCAAAGATAAATTTTAGATATGGAAAGACCCATCAAATTGTATGAAATAGGGTCAAAGAAGTTATATTGGCTCTGAAAATCTTGTTTGCTAACGTTTTCTATAATTTGAGAATTTTTTCTTAGATTATTTGTAAACAAAGTCAATAAGTGTCGATAAAATATATGTAAAATTACGTAAATTTACAACTTATCAATGCTACTTCATATCAAAGATACAAGGATTGGATTAGATAGTAGTATCTCCAACCCATAGACTTTAGCTAAGTATTCACCCAAATATTTCTTTGCCAACTTCCTTTTCTCTAGGAAGCTCTATTCTTGGTCGCTTCTTAGTTCGTGCTCCGGTTAAGGATTTTTTTTTCTTTAATGGCAATATATATATATATATATATATATAGATAGATAGAGATAAAAAAAAAAAAACTGTACAAGATACACCAAGAGAACGTCAAAAGATGAACCAACAAAAAAAACCCGAACCCTCCCCCAGCCAACAAGCGCGCCAACAGGAGGGACCCAAGGAACCACCTAGAAAAACAAGGAAGAATAAAGAAAAAGACAAAGAAAAAACACCAACAGCGAAAGACCCGCCACCGCCGAAGAACCTGCAGGGAAGGAAAGCCAAAAAGAACCCAGGAAGCCTAGCTTGGAAGGAGGGGTCAAAGACTCCCACTCAACCCCCCGAGCCACCCTTGGAAAGCCACCACCACAAAAACCCTACCAGATCAAACACAGGATGGGCTGCACCTCCCACTCATGATAAGAGCAAGAACTAGCAGGGCACTTAGCCAGGAACCACTTCCAAGCTAAGAGTTTCGCTCTATCCACCACCGGTTCCTCTCGCAGGGTGCCACCAACAAAAATCAAGTCATTATGGGACGTCCAAATGGTCCAAATGACAGCAGGCCAAACGAGAAGCAGACCTAACCTAACTCTCTTACCCCTCCCTAAGCCCAAAAAAGCCTGTAAATGTTGAGCAAGACCAAGAGGAGGCACAAACACCCAACCCAACCACCTAGCGACCTGATACCAAACCTGGAAGAGAGAGGGGCACGAGAGGAACAAGTGCGCCGACGATTCCGACAACGCCCCACAGAAAACACACTCCAAACCCCCATCAGGAAGCAGGACATCTCGCCTCACAAGATTCTGCCTGGTCAGGATCCTATCGAGGATAAGCTGCCATGAGGAAATAACCACCTTAGAGGGAGCCCAAGACTTCCAAACCTGAGAAACGGCCTGCAGAGTCTCACCATCCGGGGCACCCGGAACCTGCAAACTCTTAGAAAGGAAAGTGTAAGCTGACTTAACCGAGTATCGACCATCGGGACTATGGATCCAAGACCAAACATCGTCCCTCCCCTCACGCGAGCTGGACAAAACCGCAAGCAACTCGTGGAGTAACTCAGCTTCCCACACAAACAGAAATCTCCTCCACCTAAGGTCCCAATTCAAAACATTGTCCACCCACCCCCCTTGAGGAGAACCGGCCACACCAAGGATCATGCCAGAATTGGGTCGAAAGACCGTCTTCAATAACATTAGCGACCCCCTCCGAGAACCAATCACCCGACTCCTCCCTCTCCCCCCCCCCCCCCCCCCCCCCCCCCCCCCCAAGGAGGGAAAAATTCGACCACCACGAGGACACCCCACGAAGGCCAGAGGGCCTACCACCAAGGTGTGGGGAGGGGAGGCAACTCCGGTTAAGGATTGTGTAGTAATTAGGCAGGATTGAGCATTTTCATCATCTCTCTGCACAACTTCAAGTATATTATAACTACATATTCATTATTGGATCTTACAATAATCTCACCAAGTATACATCTATTAGGACTTTCGCAGTGGCAAAGAATAGTGGACCAAGGAGTGAGAAATCAAAATCATCCATGTACTCAATCACTATAAGGGTATGCACTCGACTGTATGGGTATGCAGTGGACCGATCACCATAAGTAAACATATCTACACGCAACAACATATCTTCTACTACACCATAAGAGTATGCACTGGAGCCATCAACAAGTTCACAACTATCTTGGCGGGCTTCACTTCTAGACTAGCCAACTTTCTCAAAGTAGAAAATGGGAAAGGGAAGAATCTGAAACCTCAAAAACACGCTTCGTATTCTAGAATCCAAACGGGAGTAATATTGAAAAAAAATATAAAGGCATGTCAATGAGTGTAAGATGGTAGGACATAAATCCTAGGAATGTTATCATCGGGACCATCTTGTTGGAGTCTTGCAGGCTACACATTGAAGGCTCATCCACCCAGCAACCATTTTTTCATATAGAGAAAAAAAAAACTACAAAAATATTGATGACCTAATATTGGTGGAACAATGACCATATATTCAGCTATATATCATTTGGACGACGAGCGCCTAATGGACCAATCAACTCGTGATCACTTAGATTTCCTTATAGTATGACGACTAGTAGAAGAGTAACCAACTATTGCACGATGAGTGCAATATTTAGGTGTCTACATTGGACAACAAATTAATGAGTCAATAACTAACATCACTTGTGATGCGCCCGACAAAACAAACCAATAGCGAAATAAGCCTTCAACCAATTGGCGTCAACGCAATGTTGATATGATGCTACCGACCAAAGTCCCAACATTGGACGACTGATGTATTGAGTCCCTATGAGCGATTACAAACACATTCCTAACTAAACATGACTAGTGGCCAATTAATCCATCCATTTTAATTAAAATTAACAAAATACAACAAATCCATTAATATATAAGCTTTTTTTTACACCAAATATAGCCATTAATATATAAGCCTTAATTGTGACAAAATCCCTACTTTGCTTTTGGTTTAACATTTTGTGATACGATGCCTCCTATGTCACACAATCTTCAACATCAAAGTTTTCTTCAATCAAACACCAAAATCTACCTAAGGCCTGTTTGGATTGGTTTATATGAAATTATCCAATGACATAAGTTTTATGAGATTGTTTGAGAGAACTTGTGAAATAATCTATGCCATTCTTTTTAAGTTATTTTTTTGCTTATTTTTATAAATTTTCTAATATAACTTATGAATGTTAATCATGATAAAAGTTTGTGTTATGAACTCTAAATAAGTCGTCGTTTATTCATGCATCAAAACCATTGATAGCCAGTTAAAGCCTATTAGAGTATCATCTTCCCTTTTGGTAGGTGGAATTACCCATCTAAGCTCCCTTATCACCATTTGGCCCACTAAGTCCAACTACAACAACAAAATCACAAATTTTAGCTGCCATAATTATGAGCCCCTCTTTAGATCAAATCAGCCATCAAAAATCCCATATACCATTTAACCCACCATTGGACCACTGCCATTGTCTTATACTCTAGATACAACATGAGTGATAAAAAAAATCGAGCACATCACTCTAT
>Ga0209282_1001820_pt1 | contig 11982 bp, 8 predicted proteins | sample Mtrugardesep15_FD_187529 | JGI IMG/M metagenome (GOLD analysis project Ga0209282, IMG submission 187529) | Root nodule microbial communities of legume samples collected from California, USA - M. trunc garden sep15 (SPAdes) (version 2) | ecosystem: Host-associated > Plants > Roots > Nodule...
AAAAACAAGAGACTTCTATCAAACAGAATTACAAAGAAAAATGTTTGACATTGAACACTTGATATACAATCAGAGGTGCTCACAATACAAATCAGATACAAACTCTTAAGACTTTAGAATTTCTAAGATATGAACTTTGAAAAGAAATTCTAAGTGAACTTTTGGATGCTGAACAATTTTGACAGAGTTTAGGCGCTTTCAAATTGTTTTAGAGTCTTATATGTTTCTTCAAGTCTTCACTCCTTTGTATAGAGGTGTGAGATGAACGTCGTGAATTGCCAGCACATCCAAAAAGAATCGTTTGAAGCTTTGATCAATCACCAATGATCCATTGCCTGATATGGTTGTTGTCCTATGAATGATATATTTCAAATCCATTCCATGTATGTAGGAACATTGTTGCAGGCAGAGTTGTTATCCTTGTCTTGAAGCAGAGACAAACTGTGTAGTGGTTGTACACTTCGTGCAAATGTACTTTGCCAACGCTCTACAAAAGAACAAGCATCCAATGCCTTCAAATCCTTTTGAATTAGTCGTTGCTTCACTTTTCCATGCTTATACAACTTTAAATCCTTTGAACAACCTTTGAAGCTTTAAGTTTGCATCTCCTGATGAACTACAACTTCTAGTGATCTTCAGCTTCTGATGAACCAGCTTCTGATGACACATCATCACTCCAAGAGCACTCTGTCTTTAGGAGCACTTTGACTTCAGGAGCAGCTATCTTCAAACGCTTCTAAGCTTCTTTTTTGTTGATTACTTTGCTCTCTTTGTTCTTCCAGAACCTATTAATGATCTCAAAATTTTGTCTATGTGTCCTGTACACTTGAACAAATATTAACATATTCAATTGACAATTTTTTAATATCTTGTTATCATTAAAACTCTCAAGGATAATGTTAAACACATTTTATTCCAACAGATGTTTATAGGAATAGAATCCCTCTAACTGATTCGTACTTAATCTAGCTTGTTAGTTACAATGTAAACAATCTGAATAACAGTTTATGAGAGCTGTTATTCTATGGTCTATACATAGTAGGCTACAATAGACTATTTATATATTTATATACTCTAATAAAACCCTCCTTTGGAGCCTATAGAAGGGAATCGACGTTTTCGGTTGTAAACCAAACAAATAAAGCATTCTCTCAAGCAATAGATGTTATCCTTTTCTCAAATATTATCTTCACCTCAATTCCCCTCAAAAGCTTACCGTAACCTTCTCCATTCCAACAAAATGGAGTATGAGCTTAGGTTTCGATAACAATCCTTCTACAATCATGGCGAGCAATGGAATTACATTCTTCCAAGTTCTGCCTCTAAAGGAGAGCGCAACAATAATTCGAGAATCAAAATGAAGGCTCTTCTTGAGGCACATAGAGTTTGGGAGATTATTGTAAAAGGCTATAAGGAATCAAAAGATGAATATTCACTAACTCGAGCATAAAGACATATTTTGAAGGATTCAAGAAGAAGGAGAGGCAAGAAAGTTCCCTTCCTCTTCTACCAAGTATTGTACGAAGATGAGTTTGTGAAACATAGAAAAACCTCAAATGAGAGATTATTAATAGTTAATCATACACATTAATTAATATTTAAGAGTCTAGTTTGGAGTAACTCTTACTCTAAAGTGTTACTACTCGAGTTGTGAATATTAGTCATGTCGTGGTATCCATGTCGTGTCTGGTGTCAAAGCTTGTGCTCCATAGGATCTGAGTATTCCTGTTTTCCCCCTAAAATGTAGAGCAAGTACTATAGTAAATGTATCCTACTCAGTTTTTTGAAACTCAAATCATGCTCATTGTCGTCTCTAGTTGTAATTATAAATCTTAATAACAAAGTTAAAGATATTTGAAAGGATAAACACATAAATAATCTGTTTTAAAAATTTAATTCTTTGTAAGTTTACATTCAAAGTAAGGTATTATTAAAATGAATAAAATTCGATCATAGTTTACACATTTTCTCTTTTCATTATTGTACAGGGATGATGCTAAGCTTGTTGAAGAAATAGTTAAAAATGTGTTGACAAAGTTGAATCAAGTAGATGAAGGCAAGTCAAAAGGACTTGTAGGAATTGAAAAGCAAATTTCACCTATAGAATCACTGTTACATTTAGAGTCAGAAGATGTTCGTGTCCTTGGAATTTGGGGTATGCCTGGGATTGGTAAAACAACTATTGCTGAAGAAGTATTTCGTAGACTATGTTCTAAATACGAAAGTTGTTATTTTATGGCTAATGTAAGAGAAGAATCAGAAAGATGTGGCACAAACAGTTTGAGGTTAAAAAAAAATCTTTTATCCACTTTATTAGAAGAAGAAAATTTGAAAGATGACCTGATAAATGGGTTACCTCCTTTGGTTAAGAAAAGGCTTCGCCGCATGAAGGTTCTTATTGTTCTTGATGATATCAAAGATGCAAATCAGCTAGAAGTTTTGATTGGAACAGTTGATTGGTTAGGAGCAGGAAGTAGAATCGTCATAACTACTAGAGATAAGCAAGTACTTGCTGGAAAAGTTGATGATATATACGAGGTTGAGCCATTGGACTCTGCTGAATCTTTTCAGCTTTTCAACTTGCATGCCTTTAATAAACAAAAGCATCTTGAAATGGAGTACTCTAAGCTATCAAAGAAAATGGTGGATTATACCGCAGGTGTTCCACTAGTCCTTAAAGCTTTAGCTAACCTTCTTCGTGGGAAAGATAAAGCCATATGGGAAAGCCAATCAAAGAATCTGAAAATAGAGCAGATTGAAAATGTCCATGATGTTTTTAGATTGATATACACTAATCTTGATTCTCATGAAAAGAATATATTTTTGGATATTGCCTGCTTTTTTGATGGATTGAAGTTGAAACTTAAGCTCATAAAACTTCTATTGAAAGATCGCCATTATTCGGTGAGCACTAAATTAGACAGGCTAAAAGATAAAGCTCTTGTAACTATTTCTCAAGAAAGTATTGTATCAATGCATGATATTATACAAGAAACAGCTTGGGAGATTGTTCGCCAAGAATCTGTGGAAGAACCTGGAAGCCGAAGCCGACTATCGGATCCTGATGATATTTATCATGTATTGAAAGATGACAAGGTAAATACTTTTCATAGAAGAATTGATAATTTTTGTTTTGTATTGTTGGAAATGTTGCGTATATTGATTGATGTTTGAAATATTTCTACAACTCTTTTAGCAGGGAGGTGAGGCCATCAGAAGTATGGCCATCAGATTATCTGAAATTAAGGAGCTGCAGTTAAGCCCTGGTGTATTTGCCAAGATGAGCAAATTGAAATTTTTGGACATTTACACTAACGGATCTCAGAATGAAGGAAGTTTGTCTCTTCCTCGAGGGCTTCAATTCTTGCCTAATGAACTGAGATATCTTCGTTGGGATTACTACCCTTTGGAATCCTTACCATCCACGTTTTCTCCCGAAAACCTTGTTAAATTGAGCTTGCCTTATAGCCGACTGAAAAAGGTTTGGCATGGAGTGAAGGTAAGTAATATATATAGTCTAAAATATATTTTTAGTATAGTCACTTTCCGTTCCCCAAAAAATTGTCACATTTTGATCCTTTAAATCTAAAAACGTGTCAACTTCAGTCTGTAGCTAACTTGGTTGGTCAGAGAGCCTGTGTAAAACCTATCAAATTTTAGTTCCAAGTTAAATGTGCTTGAATGGTTGAAAGCAACTATTTCTACGACCAAAATTCAATAGCTTTTTATATGCTCTCTGACTCGCATAATTCGCAGTTCGCTACAAATAATGACCAAAGTTGACATATACTTGGAAATTAAGGACCAATATAAGACTCAAACATTGGGGATTAAAAGCAAAAAATGATATTTTGAAGGACAAAAGAAATATTTAAACAATATATATTCCAGCATAAGCATTCGGTTAAATTCAGATTCAATTGGCGGCTGAACAGTCTTGTCTTGGTTGGTTCTAAATGGAACAGGACCTTGTCAATTTGAATGACCTTATACTCCATTCATCCACACTCCTAACAGAGCTCCCAGACTTTTCAAAGGCCACAAGTCTTAAAGAAATAAACCTCCGATTCTGTATAGGGTTGACTAGTGTCCATCCATCTGTTTTTTCTCTCAAAAAGCTTAAGAAACTGGATCTGACTGGATGCATTTCCCTTACAAGCCTTCAAAGCAATACTCATTTAAGTTCCCTTAGTTATCTCTCCCTCTACAACTGCACATCACTGAAGGAATTCTCGGTGACTTCAAAGCATATGAGCTTATTGAATTTAGATGGCACGAGTATCAAAGAACTACCCTCATCAATTGGACTTCAAACCAAACTTAAATCTTTATATCTAGGACGCACTCACATTGAGAGCTTGCCTAAAAGCATCAAGAACCTTACAAGTTTGAGATACCTAGGGTTGCATCGTTGTATGGAGCTTAAAACTCTACCAGAGCTTCCTCAATCGCTAGAAACACTAGATGCTCGTGGTTGTGTATCACTAGAGGATGTAGCCTTCAGTTTAACTGCTAGTGAACAACTTAAGGAAAAGAGGAAACTGGTTTACTTCTGGAATTGCCATAAACTAAATGAGCCATCTCTCAAGGCTATTGAGTTGAATGCTCAAATTAACATGATGAGCTTTTCATACCAACATATATCAGAATGGGACCGTGACCGTGATCACGATCAAAATTACAATCATATCATGTATGTCTATCCAGGTAGCAAAGTTCCAGAGTGGTTGGAATATAGTACTACTAGACATGACTACATAACTATTGATCTTTTATCTGCTCCTTATTTCTCTAAGTTGGGATTCGTTTTTGGCTTCATCATTCCAACGACCACATCAGAGGGTTCGACTCTGAAATTTGAAATCATTGTTGGTGAAGATGACGGTAAAAGTATCGTATTGTACTTGGATAGACCACGAGATGGATTTGAATCAGATCATGTGCATCTAATGTCTAACCCCATGTGTTCTCATTACCTAGCTAGCCGAGTCAATGATCATTCAAAGATTAAAATTCAGGTTAGAGCATCATCGGGAACAGTGTCGCCTGGTCCAACAAATAATATAACACTGCTACCACCGTATGTGCCAGTACGGTTACGAGGTTTTGGGGTTAGCCTAGTAACCCCTTCACGGTATGACAAGTTTAAACAGCAATTGGAATTTCGTGATGGTAGTGTTGTTTCAAATAATATGTGTCCAGTGGAAGAGATATCAAAGTTTCTAGGAATTTAAAATGCTAAATGGTTCAGTTATTTTCAATTGCCTGTTTTACTTGCATGCTATAAATGTGTTAAAGTAATTGGAACATGAAATCAGACTTTGATTGAATAATATCATTTGTGGAAGCTTGTATTGCTATGAAGTAAGGCTATGTGGGTTTTGTTAACTTTTTTACAATCCTTATTGTTTTGTTTCAGAGCTTACAAAATTTCTAGAGATGCATTATTCAGTATACATACATTTGGATATATAATTGGTTGTACTCCCATAAAGCTTTTTTGGAGGAATGATTTGCCAATTGTATATCCTACCACTGACTTCCAAAAGGCATCAAGTAGGTTGGTTTTGCAAATAAATTCATACCCGCGTCAATGTAACTTCTAAACGCTTCAACTATGGTTGGTTTATTATTCAGCAGCACCTTTACTCAAATTATTTCCACTGTCAAATGACCATAAGGCATGTCTATATAAAAAACTTAATTAAGCGCTTATAGCACAAGAATTGATATAAGTGTTTATGTATAAGTTATTTTTATAATAAAAGATATAATAAAGTCAAGTTATTCATAAGCTATTTTCTTAAGTTATCGTGGAAAGCTTATGAACATGATATACTCTCCCAAACAATCGCAAAGTGTTTATGCTAGTAGATAAACTTAAACAAGCCAATCCAAACAAACACTATATCTACATGGGAATGATAAGCTCTATTAAACAGTCCCAAAGTGTTTATGCTAGTATATAAACTAGAACAGTCCAACTCAAACAAACCCTATATCTACATGGAGGTTATGAAGTAAAAGGTGAAATTTGGAGGAAATTTATTGATAACTAGGATATGAAGAAAGTTACAAGTTAGTGTAAGACACTGTATAGCCTAATATCATGCAAAATAGAAATACCAACCTTCTTCTTTTTTCACCCATTGTGATTCTTAACTATTTTTAGATTCCAAACCATCAACAAATAAAGCAAGGCCTGCAACAAAGGAGACAACTAAGGCTATGAATTGTAACAATAACAATATGTTATCAATTTACTCTCTAAACTATCACTTTCTCTTCAACTTCCCTAAGCTATACAAATATAATAAATAGTCTATGAAGTGTATAAAATCTATCAATTTAATCTCTAAATTATATGAATACTCGTCAATTTAATCTTTAACATCTTAATAGTAAGGACTAAATTGACATATTTTATATATTTTGGAAACAACTTATTATATTTATATAGTTTACGCACCTTCCTAGACCCTGCGTATGCGGGAGCTTTAGTGCACCTGAATGCCTTTATTTTTCCCGATTAAATAGAATATAGAAAAAATATATGACTAAAATGGATTATCCTTTCATCTAAAATACCAACAAATTTGAAAATTTGAATAAAGAAAGAAAAAAGAGTACCATTTAAAATATATAAATAAACCAACAATCAGTAGCATGAAAGGGAGATAACGAATATGTAATGCAAACCATTCATTCATGCTTATATAATTATTTGGTTTAATCAGAATTTTAGAATCCTAAAGAGCAATCTTCATCTTCAATAGTCCGTAAATAAAGGCATTACCATGAAAATGAAAACCACACTGCGATGCCACATTCCGTATTAGCACCGTCGCTTCTGGTCCAATCTTAAGGAGAATTGGAATTTGAATCTTGAAACAATCCTTAGTTAGATTTTAATTATCTCTCCTATCTAACTCTAATTACCATGTTTCTTCTACTGCTTTCAAAATGGGCAAGATAGGAAATCTGGAACCAAGTTAAACATCTTTAAATAAATAGATTGGTTAAGACCATATTTAGCAAAACTACCAAGCTTAACAATAAACATATTGTAAACGAGATGAGTGAGAATTGGTAGAACTAACTAAATTATTATAGTAGTAGATACTCATATTGTCATTTTATCTGTCCCGTTAAACAATTGTTGTGTCAACACACAAATAATAATAAATTAATCTTGTAAATTGTTGACAAAGTATTAATTCATATATTCAATTCAATCATGAGAAAAATCAGCTTCGAAACCTTAAGGTGTTGAATCAAAAGAAGAAGATAGCAACATAACTGTAATATTGACTGGACTAGGTCATTACTCATTAGCCAAATCATCAACAAGGCTTAATCTGAAATCGAGCGTGTTGAATGCTGCTATAATTTAAAGTACAGTTCTGTTTGAACTTTTTTTAACCTCATAGCTTTTTTCTTTTGGCAGATATCTTGCTGCTCCATCCATAATGAAAAATTGTGAAATCAATAGTAGCATAAGTTTATTTGTTTATATCACTCTCTTGCTTATTTCAATACCGAGGGGAGGAGTTGCTAGCATAACTCCAAATCCAATTTCAAACAACATATTTTCTCCTTCTACTTCTACCCCTGCACCTCGGATAAAATATGATGTCTTTGTTAGCTTCAGGGGTGGTGATATTCGCAAACATTTCCTTAGCCATGTCCTTTACGCTTTTTCACGAAAGCAAATTGTTGTCTTTTCTGACAAAAAGCTTAAAAGAGGAGATGAAATATCAGAAATTCATACAGAAATTGAAAAATCATTCATTTATTTGGGCATATTCTCCCCCGACTTTGCATCTTTGCATTGGTGTTTGGATGAGCTTGTGAAAATAATTGAGTGTAGAGAAAAATATGGTAGGATTTTAATGCCAGTTTTCTACCAAGTAGAGCCCTCAGCTGTAAGGTACCAAAATGAGACTTATAGAGATGCTTTTGCTCAACATGAACAAAAGTATAGTTCTTACGAGGTGCTAAGGTGGAGATCTGCTTTGAAGCAATCTGCCAATATTTCTGGATTTGATTCATCCCACTTTTCGTAAGTGTTCTTTCACCAAGAAATTTTAATATTTATTTCATAGCAATATATATTGTTAGATTGTAAACTTGAGAGGTCCATTGGGATAATCAAGTTTTAAGCTCAATTTGTTAATAGGTAACTACTAACTAGTCCAAAGAAAATTTAAAATAGATATAGAAGTAGATGAGTAGTATAGAGACGTGTCATCAAATACAAATAGTTGAGAAGTGTGTAGAATCTCTCTTGAAGTATGAAGAGTCATCTCTTGATGTAGGTAAAATATAAGATATCTTATAGAAGAATCTAGAGAGAAAGCAAAGGAAAATCTGAATATATGTGATTGATCAAAAGTTAGTTATGAGTACAAGCAGATTGATGTTTATATGAATAGAATCCCTCTAACTGATTTGGTTCAGTTAGTTAGAGATCTAACTATTTCATAATTAGTCTAGCTAGCTATTTACAATGTAAACAATCTGAAACTGATATTCTATAAACTATGCACAGTAAGCTACTGTAGGCTATTTATATACTCTAATACTTCCCCCTCAGAGTTAGGGTGGATGAACTGCCCTTTGTCCACAACCTGAGTTTCTCACGAAGATGGAGAAGTCTAAGTTGAGACAAAGGCTTAGTAAGGAGATCAGGCAATTGGTCACCAACAGAAAGATGCTTGACTACAGACTTTTGCTGAGAACCTTTTCTTTGAGGATCAAATGTCTAGCTCCATATGTTTGGTTTATGCGTGCAACACATGATTATGGGATAAGGAGATAGTATTGAGGGAGATCTAATGCTCAGTGAGAGGAGATTGGATCCAAAGAACTTCAGTTGTTGTGTTGGTCCAGGCTTCTATACGCTACTTTAGTGCTAGATCTAGCCACAAGATTATGCTTTAGACTGTGACTTGTGAAACTACGTTTAACAGCTTTCTAGTGGTTTTCAAGAATGGCAGGCTTTAGTCACAACAAAACTATGTTTTGGTCGAGTAATTGTTGCATATTGAAGAGCTCCCTGTATCCGTAAAATGAAGGGTTTTCAATGTAATCATAACCAAACCTGGACAGCTTGTGGCCGGAGATCATAGGGGTGGCAATACCATCAAACATGTTGGGTTTGGCAACCAAATTCTATTTGTATTGAGAGGAATAGATTGCCATTGGATTGTTGCTGAACTTTTAAACTTAGGAAATATTCAAGATTGCCAAGCTGTTAAGGGAAAATTCATCATTTCATTTTATGATGAGTTGTTGGATGTGGGACTGAATTTCCGGTGATTATAATATTGTCCGCATATGCTAACATTATATAGTACTAACCTGTCTTTTTCTCCTTATGCATTGGAGTTTTTATTCCTCCGACTGCATTTGAATTGTTAATAAATTGGAACAAAAAAAACTTATTCCTCCTCTTAAAAGCTCACCATAACCTCCATTCCAACAAAGTAAAATAAGAGCTTATGTTTCGATTAAAAAAAAAAAGTCCTTCTACAATCATGGTGAGTAATGGAACGACATTCTTCCAAATTCCCTTTCTAAAGGATAGCACCTACAATAATTGGAGTTACAAAATGAAGGTTGTTCTCAGAGCACATGACGTTTGGAAGATCGTTGAAAAAGGCTATAATGAAACACAAAATGGAGATTTACTACCTCAAGCACAAAGTCATATTTTGAAGGATTCAAGAAAGAGAGACAAGAAAGCTATCTTCCTCGTCTGACATCTACCAAGCATTGGATGAAGGTGAGTTTGAGATAATTTCAAATGCAACATATGCTGAAGAGGCATAGGAGAAACTTCAAACCTACTGCAAAAGTGAAGATAAAATATAAGTGCGTATCCAAACTTTAGAGTTTGAAGAATGTTACAGTGTCCACTTATGAAGGCTGTGTTGGCTTAGGGGGGAGTATAAAAACCACACGTTAGAGATTATTAGTAATTAATCGTAGTCATTAGTTAATATTTAAGAGTCAAGATTTGAAGTAACTCTTACCCAAAATTGAACTATTCGAGTCAATAGATATCTTCTCATATGTTGCATTTATGTTGTGGATATTAGTCATGTCACGTTATCCATAACCATGTCTGGTTTCGAAGTTTGTGTTTAATAGGATATGGGTATTCCTTTTCTCTAAACTTTAGGTATAAAAGCAATTACTATAGTACATAGTATCCTTACTCATATCAATGATATCATACTCATTTTTTGGGAACTTAAATCTTACTCATTGTCATCTGTAGTTGTAATTGTAAATCTTAATAACAAAGTTAAAGATATATTTGAAAGGACAAATACATAAATAATTTGTTTTGAAAAATTCTTCTTTGTAATTTTGCATTGAAAGCAAGGTGTTGTTAAAATAAATAATTAATTAAAATTTGATTGAAGTTTATATGTTTTCTCTTTTCTTTGCTGTACAGGGATGATGCTAAGCTTGTAGAAGGAATAGTTCAAGACGTGTTGACGAAGTTGAATCAAGTGGACCAAGGTAAGTCAAAAGGACTTGTAGGAATCGAAAAGCAAATTTCATCTATAGAATCATTGTTACATTTAGAGTCGGAAGATATTCATGTTCTTGGAATTTGGGGTATGCCTGGTATTGGTAAAACAACTATTGCCGAAGAAGTATTTCTCAAACTACGTTCTAAATATGAAAGTTGCTGTTTCATGGCTAATGTAAGAGAAGAATTAGAAAGATATGGCGCAAGCAGTTTGAAGTTAAGAAAAAAGCTTTTATCCACTCTATTAGAGGAAGAAGATTTGAAAGATGACCTGATAAATGGATTACCTCCTTTGGTTAAGAAAAGGCTTCACCGCATGAAGGTCCTTATTGTTATTGATGATGTCAAAGATGCGGAGCAATTAGAAGTTTTGATTGGAACAGTTGATTGGTTAGGAGCGGGTAGTAGAATCATCATAACTACTAGAGATAAGCAAGTACTTGCTGGAAAAGTTGATGATATATACGAGGTTGAGCCATTGGACTCTGCTGAATCTCTTCAGCTTTTCAGCTTGCATGCCTTTAATAAACAAAAACATCTTGAAATCGATCACTATAAGCTATCAATGAAGATGGCCAAATATACCAAAGGTATTCCACTAGTTCTTAAAGCTTTAGCTAACCTTCTTTGTGGGAAAGATAGGGACATATGGGAAAGCCAAGCAAGGATTCTTAAAGTAGAGCAGATTGAAAATGTCCATGATGGTTATAAATCGATATACACTAATCTTGGTTATCACGAAAAGAATATATTTTTGGATATTGCCTTTTTTTTTACGAATTGAAGTTGAAACATGACCTCATAAAACTTCTATTGGAAGATCGTCGTTATTCGGCGAGCACTAAATTAGACAGGCTAAAAGATAAAGCTCTTATAACTATTTCTGAACAAAGTATTGTATCAATGCATGACATTATACAAGAAACAGCTTGGGAGATTGTTCGACAAGAATCTGTTGAAGAACCTGGAAACCGAAGCCGGCTATTGGATCCTGATGACATTTATCATGTACTGAAATATAATACGGTAAATATTTTTCATAGAAGATTTGATTACTTTTGTTTTGTTTTGTAGGAAATGTTACTTATATTGATGTTTGAAACTTTTCTGCTACATTTTTATCAGGGAAGTGAGGCCATTAGAAGTATGGTCATCAGACTATCTGAAATTAAGGAGCTGCAGTTAAGCCCTCAAGCATTTGCCAAGATGAGCAAATTGAAATATTTAGATATTTACACAAATGGGTCTCCAAACGAAGGGAGTTTGTCTCTTCCTAGAGGTCTTGAATACTTGCCTAATGAACTAAGATATCTTCGTTGGGAGTATTACCCTTTGGAGTCCTTACCATCCATGTTCTCTGCGGAAAACCTTGTAACATTGAGCTTTCCTTATAGCCGATTGAAAAAACTTTGGCATAGAGTGAAGGTTAGTAATGA
>Ga0209282_1001821_pt1 | contig 11981 bp, 11 predicted proteins | sample Mtrugardesep15_FD_187529 | JGI IMG/M metagenome (GOLD analysis project Ga0209282, IMG submission 187529) | Root nodule microbial communities of legume samples collected from California, USA - M. trunc garden sep15 (SPAdes) (version 2) | ecosystem: Host-associated > Plants > Roots > Nodule...
CATTAAAAATACCATTCTCAAAAGCTAGTTGTATTGAAATTTGAATGACGTAAGCATATATTGAAAAAAAAACCAAGTCTCACACATCTAAAATATAAGGTATAAAACGAGTTTATAAAAAATAACACCACTCACCTTATAAATTGTTGGATTAATACCTCTTTTGGTCCCTGCAATATGAGCGAATTCTGGTTTTAGTCCCTGTAAAAAAATAAGTTTAGATTCGTCCCTATCATTTCAAATTCCTCTACTGTTGGTCTCTCAGAATTTGTTGATGTGTCTTACTGACTGTGTACTTATTTTATTTTATTTCATTTTTTTTTATTTTGATTCAGATGTCACTTGGATATTTAATTTATAAACAATTTATTTAAATGATAAAAATCAGAAAATAACGGAAAAAATCAAAATATAAATAAAAAATCAATAGGTTCATCATTTTCTTCAACGAGCCGAGAAACATTCATATCTCTCTATGTCTATTCTACAAAACATTCAGATCTAAAAAAATGAAAGGTCAATGACTTTTTAGATCCAAAAGCAAATCAAAAAAGAAAGAGTATAAATGAATCTCCACTAATCTTCATCTTAAACTCAATTTTGATAAAATGGAGTAATAGACCTACGACGACACCATTCAACTTCATTGGATCTGCTACAAAATCCACATAAATGAGAGACCTAGAGAAGCTATCTTCTCCACTTTCCTTTCCATACAATAGTGGCGCATGTGAGGGTGATTGAGAGGAAACTAAGATTTTGATTTTTATTACTCACAGACACACAACAAGATTGAGAAAGAGGTTTTGATTTAGGTTTCATTGATTTTCTGGGTTTCCATATTAAACGAAGAACACGAAGAGGATGAGAGAATTAAGATGAACACATGGATTGGGGAGTAAGGATTGGGAAAAGGAAAACGAAATTAGGGATTCTGGACTGTAATAATTGAAACTGGAGGGGAAGAAAAATGGATCCGAATTTAAAAGGTTATATTTTGAATTTTGGAGGGAAGAAAATTAGGGTTTAAAATCAAAGTTTGGGGCTTCTGATTTACAACATAAGGAGATGGAGAACGAGGGTGGTGGATGGTGGTGTGCTGCGATGATGAACAGCGTGATGGACGGTGGGTGAGATGGTGGTCGGAGGTAAGAAAGACGGAGGGAGAAGAAGAAGCTCGAAGAGAGAGATGAGGGACTAGAATTCTGAAAATGTTTTTGTTTTTAATTTACTTTTTTAATTTATGTTTTAGAATTTTAAATAGTGAAAATAATTATAAATTTTAAGTGGATTAAAAAAATATTAAAATTACACAGTCATCATGACATGTCAGCAGATTCTACTGACATGTTTAATTGAGAAACCAAAAATGGAAGAATCTGAAACGACAGAGACAAAATCTAAACTTATTTTTTTAGAGAGACTAAAACCGAAACTTGCTTATATTATAGGGACCAAAAGAGGTATTAACCTAAATTGTTTTATAAGGTTGAATAAGGCAAAATACTTAAAACATATTGTGGTATTCATAAATATTGATCGCACCAACCTCAATAGTTAGACATCCCATCAAACCATCCATCATTTATACCACCATGAACCGAACTCAATAATTTTGGATGTATGGAACCTAAAGGATAAATGTCAAAGATGCATGAGCAAAACCAAATTTACCAATACAACCTCCAATACAAATACAAAAACATGTTTTCGGATAAGTAGCATATGTTACGCAGTCCATGGTATACTTCAGGAAGCATTCTCTCGACTTTATCCATATGGGGTTTGTGATATTGCAGCACCCAAAGCACCATTATGTAGGGAGGGGTCATGTGTTCGCACCTAGTGGATTGCATGCAAAGTATCCTTAGCTCCACATTTTCGGAAGGTGGGGAATTGGATTTTTATATGTTTTCTAATTTTAACACTCTGATACTCTAAAATTTTGTTGGTTCACAACTACTATTATTTAATGTCATGTAATTTTTTATTTACTTATTTTAAAGTAGATTTAAATTTTAACTTAATTTTATTTAACGATACTTGTATCAAACAAAACGATACTTGTATCTAACAAAACTCAGTGTTACTTAACGATATTTGTATTTAACAAAACTCTAACAATATTTCTATTTAACAAAACTCTACGATATCAATTAACTTTCTTATTTTATTCGTATAAGAAAAAACAAGTGTGAAATCGGATTTAACACCAACAACTTCTATATGCGAAATCAGATTTAATATCAACAACTTCTATATTTGACATGTAAATTTATAAGGAAATTAATAAAAAAACAAGGATATGGAGAAAGAAATTGATTCAAGCAACGCTTGAATCAAATAAACTAAAGAACAAAAAACTTAAAGAACCATGTGTGTTTCGTCAATATAATTTGTACTTGGTCCAATGGTCAATTTTGTTGGATCACACAAATTCTTAATACTCTTTGATGTCACAAGAGAAGGAGAAGCCAGAAGGAAGTAAATATAAATTTTTTAATGTTGGCAACTTCAATAGTAAAGCTGATGAGAGTTTTTTAAGTGCGAGATTTTAATAGTCGAACATAACTAAAAAACTAAATTTACCTTCAACAAGAAAAAACCTAAATAACTAAATTTGACGCTTAAAATAACTTAATTTAATTTTATGGTATTTATAAGAATTAGTATTATTTCTAGCTTTCAAATGACATGAGTTTCTTTTCTTTCAAAAATAAGAAAAAATGACATGAGTTTCTTTGTTTTCTGCTCTTGTCTTCTCACTTGTAACTAAACATGAGTTTTTTCTTAAAAAAAACGACATGAATTTTATCTATACATGATATAATATTTTTTATTCAAGATATTGACACTAGAAATAGCTAATCTGAACAATAAATACAATATCTGTAGTAGATTTCTTTTCTAAGGTAAAAGTCGATTTTTTAAAATAAGCTATAGATTTATAGAACTTTGATTAATTTTTAATTAAAGTTTAACTCAATTGATTAATGAACCGAATTTAATAAATTAATTGTTGAATCGGGTTTTACACTATATTAACACCGATTCTGTTGCTATCCGCAATACTTCTATCAACGGTTAAAATAAGTCGCATTCAAAATATTGTTAATTGTTCGATTTTGATCAAATAATCCATAAAAAAAGCGGATTTTAGTTGACTATAAAATTCAAAATATTAAGTTTAATCAAAGTTGTATGTAATCCCACCGATCTCTATTGTATTTGATCTAACAAATAAATTAGTTATTCAATAAATTAAAAGAAATGATTATTTTACTTATAATTGAGACAAGAGGGAATACAACGCACATCTCTCTTAGTTTCAGACAAACACAGGGAGTTGGATAAGTGCAAAGCCTTCGCCATTTCCAAGCTCCATCTGTATCAGATGAAGATTTGCAGCTTCGAAATTCTCATCACAATAAACCAAGCATCGAGACCCATATTGCATTAAACTTTTAAACAACCAACTTTTACGACTATTAACGAAAAGTTCTAACTCTAAATATGGCGTGCCTAATCTTAATATTCGCATCAGATTCTGATTATGTAACAACATGAGTATCTCACTCAAGACAACAACAAATCACAGAACTCACATTCTCTCTATCCGATTTAATTCATCCTATAATAAAAATCTGGATTTTTTTACTACTCACTAATTTTTCAGTTACCGCGCCAATTATTTAACATATGCAACATAAAAAAGTGGCACTCGCATTAAGCAATCACGCGTATTACCAAATCGTTAATCAAACACAGATTAATTTAATCATGCTTACAATAAAAGACAGATGAAACAAATCAAAGAAAATAGATAAAAATTGTTGAAACATAAAGCATGTATTTTGCATGTAAACAACAACAACAGATACATCACGAGAGCGATGATGATGACATACATGATATGATACATACAAGTTGCATGCATCATAAATTAAAAAAAAAAAATAAAAAATAAATAGCTAACTTTCTGTCTCAGATTTAACAAAAAAAAAAGGAGAAATTTCAATTTTCTCTCTTCTCTAAAACGGAAACAAAACAAAGAAAGAGAGAGCCAATGGGATCACTCCACGTGTACTCTCTCTTTCTATCTCCTCCAATTGTCTGTTAGATCACAAGTGTAGAAAACGGGCAAGCTGGGTGGGGTTCACAACGCCTTGAAGGTGGGTCCCACCACCCTTTAACAACCCCGTCACTTCCACGTACCTTTCTCTCTCCACCTTCTGAATCTTCATCTCCGTACTCCGGCACGGCGTCTCCGTCGCGGCTTCACCTTCCTCTCCGCCGTCCTCCTCCTCCTCCTCCTTCGTCTTCCCCGGGACCCACGGCTGACCCAACAGAGTCCCCTTGGTTAGGTACTCGTGGGCCAGGTAGCCTGCTAGCAGCTGATTGGACGGCATCGGCGCTGAGCCGGTTCTAGAAAGCGGTTTATCCGGCTTGAGTGATTTTGAACCGGGCCCGGGTAAATTAGGCTTGGGCCTTTCAAATGGGCTTGGGTCATCTCTTTCTTTTCGCTTGTTGCTCGTTGTTGTAGTGCTAGGTGTCAACACTCGACGAGGGGGTAAACGCATCGTTTTGGTATTCATGGCTCTCTATCCACATGCCACGTCACTACCAACCCACGCCAAAAATAATTTAATATTTTTTTCAAAACGAATAAACAATAACCCAACGGTAAAGTTTATCTCATCACCGTGAAAACTGAAAAGTCTTATGGTAAAAAGTGAGAGGGTAAAAGGGTAAACTGTGAAAATTATAGGGGTAAGATCGTAATTTGGCGGAGAAAACTATGTGTGGCAAGGGTGAAGAAAATTTTACCGGAGGAGAGGGTGATGAGAGAGAAAGTGTTGCCGGAATCTGGCAATATTCTGAAGAATTAAGAAAAAATGAGAATTGGGAGAGAGAGGGGAAAGAGAAGAGAGAGAGGAGAAAATGTGAAACTGACAAGGGAGATAGCAGAATGCCAAAGGGACGGAGCGCACGGTATTTATAGGGGTTGTTCTCGTTAACTACCCTTGAGAAGTTACGTATATTACGTAAATGCCAATATGTCATCGAAATGACTGTGTTGCCCCTCTTTTAATGGGTACGGGTGCAAACTTATGTCTTTTCCCTTTTAAGCTTACCATTTTGAACAAGTTAAGGTCGATTTGGGTAAAATAAAATGTACACTGCAATTGCATACATTATTAGCATAACTACATAAAAAGTTTTCATCCTTAGCCTAATGCTATAATGATAATGTTTACAATACGCCGGTAATAAGTGATGTGAACCGATCCAAATACGTTTATGTTGGATCGATGGTAGTTTGGTAAAATCACCGTGACACTGGATTTCATAGAAACCGTGTAGTTTTTATAAAATAAATTATATTGGTTTATCGTGATTTCGACGTCAATCCAAAGATGCATTAATATTATCGAGGAAGATTCTTTTTTCTTCTTGAGTTTTTTTTTGCAAAACAACTATTGGTGTTTTAGATAATAGTTGCTCTTTAGATCATATCTTTTTATAAATGTTTTGTTTTTTTTTAAAAATAAAGTTTTGGGTTTGACCAATTATTAAAAAAAAAATGCTTATGGTCAATAAACAAAAATATTATACTTTTTAAGTGTGAATAAATGAGAAGTTACGTGTTTAAACTTGCGGTCATGTAAACAAATGTTCACTATTGAGTTACGTTAATTGACTACTCTCCGCTAAAATGTTTATATCGCAATTTAAATATCTTCATCTTTTCTTCGTTTTGTCTAACAAGAAATCGAATCACGATATTTTTTAAAACTTCCGCATTATTTAACCAATTGAGGTACGTCTATTGGATAGAAGATGTGGATATCGTTAAATTGTATTTTTTATATATTCTTATATGATAAAATTTATTATATATAATTTATAAGATTTTTTATTCATTTTACTTTTATAGTAATAATTAAATATCAAAGAAAAAGTGGTTGCAGCGTAATGCTTTGTCAATGCACTGTCAAAAACAATTTTTTCCATTTCTCTTGACAATGCAATATAGCAAATGTTTGATTGAGTTACTCAAAAACAATTTTTTCCCATTTCTCATGATTTTACCGAAACTTTAAGTTTTAGTGTTTATCAAAATTGTAACGGTTCATCGTGATTCCGACAATCTTGATGTTAATTCAACTAGGCATTCAAATTGTAGAGAAAGTTTTTCTTATTTTTATTTTTCATTTTACAAAGTCACTATTGGTGTTTAGGGAGTCGGTGTTCCTTAGATCTTATTATCAAAAGTTTTGATTTTGACCAATCATTAAACTATTTTAGATTGTGTAATAAGAAGATCAAAATACGGTATTTCCCAAAGGTTAACCACTATTTAACCAATTAAGTTACTTCAATTGGATAAAATATGTGGATATCAAACATATTATATTTTTTAGGGTTCAATATGTTTTTAGTCCCTATAAATATGTCAACTTTTCGTTTTAGCTTCTCTAAAAAATTTCTTCAACTTTTTTAGTCCTCCAAAAAAAATTCATCTTCACTTTTGGTCCTTCTTTTAAAGTAAATTCATATGTAGAATTCATATTTTTGAACAAAATTTTGCAGAAAAAATTATAATATTATAAAGATGTCTCTCAAAAAAAATTAGAATTTTTTACCAAAACATGAATTAAATATGAATTTTTATATTTTTTACGGTAAAAAATTCATATTTAATTTATGTTTTGTTAAAAAATTCTAATTTTTTTAAGTGATTTTTTACAATATTATATAAATTTTTGTACAATTTCATTAAAAAAATACAAAAATTTACTTTAAAAGTTGAAGGAAATTTTTAGAGAGACTAAAACGAAAAGTTAGTATATTTATAGGGACCAAAAACATATTTAACGCTATTTTTTATATATGATTTATTATACACACCATATGATTTATTTATTTCACCTTTAAATTGATAATAAATATTCCAGATTTTTCTTTTCTATTTCTAAAAATGATTTCAAATATTTGATTAAATGTTTACGCACACAAAATTGATTTAAAATTTATAAAAACAATAACTCATTTTTTTTATGAACTTGAACTCTAAACTTTTAACCCATTAACTAATTTAATCTTTAACACAAATCAATAAAACTATCAAACCCTCTATAGCACCTTGTTCCTCTGTTGTAACTTATGTTGGAGGCACTAAGTGGAGGTATAATTTTGCCAATATCTAATGTTCATTGGACACGTCTTTTTAGTGGTTTCTATAAGCTTAATGATGATGCAGCAGGTCTGATAGAAGAGGGTAAGTGGTATTGGTGTTGTGGTAAGAGATAATAAAGGTGTTGTCGTTGTTGCTAACTGCTGGCAAGTCTTTTCTTTACCATACTCAGAGGTTGCATAAACTTTAGCTATGCGTAAGAGTTTGGAGTTTGCAAAAGACATGTGTTTTATGAATCTTATAGCAGAATTAGATATTTCTAATGTGGCCTTGACGTTGAATACTCATCAACAATCTTCCACCTACGCCAGATCTATTATTGAAGATTGTATTAGTTTCAATGTTTGTTTTCGTAGTTTAAATTTTTTGCATGTTAGGCGTGAAGCCAATCAAACTGCTCGTTATTTAGCTAAACATGATCTTCATAATTTAGATTGCATATAACTCAAAGAGACTTCACCTTGTATTTCTGCAGTCTTGACATTTGATTTATTGTCAGACTTTTGTTAATAAAATTATCTTTAACGTAAAACAAAAAACTTATGTTGATTTTATTTCAATAAATTCGTAAACAAATATTTATTGAAGATTTTTGCTAACGTATGTAACCTTCTACATAATAATAATAATCATTAATTACAAAATTTTCTTTATTATGTACCTATATTCCTATGTTGTGACATTAAGGATATTTATAAGTTTTTTCACCAAAAAAAAAGAGATTATAAGGACTTTTGTGAAATAATATTAAATTATTTAACAAATATTATTTGCAGTATGAAAATATATCATTAATATCAAATTTTATCATACATTTTCAAATTATTACAAAGTTTGACCACTAAAATTATTAAATATAGATCCCTTAAAAAAAACATTATATATAGTTTTTTAATTGCACTAATTCATTTATGAAAAAAGAAAAACGAAAGACCGGGGGTCATAGACGTAACACAATAAAATAAAATGACAAGACAAATAAAATGAAAATTTAAAAAGATCCCCACATAAGAATGTCGTTCCTATATTTTTTATTATGGTATTTCTTTGCCATTACATTGCTGCAACAAGAGCCTACAATTCGCATTCGGTGAATTTGACATTAAAAATGCAGTGAGCCATTATACTTTCGAAAAAATATTGTAAGGGATTAAACAACACAACACAAAGGCAATTCCCTTGAAAAAACACAAAGGCAGTTATTCCATGTTTGAGTTTAATATTTGCTCAAAAAAATGTTTGAGTTTAATAATAGTGTGAGATAACACCACAAAATAAGTAGGAAGAGACATCACAAAAACCTCCCAATTTGTCTCTCGCCAATCGATGAAATAATTTCTTATCTCAAAAGATAGATCATTTAAAAGGCTCCAATAAATCAAAAGGATTGAATATCTTTTTATCTTTTTAAATATATCAATTTTTACTTTTAATCTTTCTAAAAATTTCATTTGAATTTTAGTCCTCTAAATATATTTTTGATCAATTTAATCCCCAATTTCTTTTAAAATTCATGACAACGTCAACAAAAAAAAATCATACCGCACATTTCAAGATACTACGTTTGATGACATGTCATTTAGACGTTGAAATATTTTTTAATAAAGACCTTAAAATATTATTAGTTTAATAATTTACTATATAATCTTTATCAATTTACATATAACTTCAAGTTAAGGTTTAAATTGTTAAATTAAATATTAAATAGTTAAGTTATATATTTTGAAATCATAACAATGACATGTCTTACCTAAAAAAAAAACAATGGTATGCCTTAAAAAAAAATCACTTGAAACATGCAAATGAACTTTCGTAAGAAAACAGTGACAAAAATTGGTAATATAAAGGGATCAGCTATGTTTTCTATCCAATATACATGTGTTGTTAAATTATTATTTTTTTGGTTAAAAAAAAAGTTTTTTATTCAAATGATAAAAAAAAGTTTTTTGGTTACATGTGTTGTTAAATTTAAAAGTTAGCTAAGTATCTGACTAATAATTTTTAATTGTGATTTCGTTTTTTATTCAAATGATATTTGCGTCAAGTAAGGAACTTTTTCATCCGAATGTAGGTTCCTTAACTCCTCCAAATCTAAGTTAAGTATGAAGTTGAGTTTTTTTTTATTAATAACTAAACCAATAAAAACACAAGTAAATTTAAAGCAGAGAAAGATGTATGTTAAATGATGAGTGTTAGGAGCATTCTTTTTAAAACACTTTTTTTTATTAAGTTCAACCATATATGTGACTCATTTTTTAAATGCGAGACCAACACTAATTTTACCTAGTAAGAGATTGAGTGTTTAGATTGAGCGTTCAAAAGATAGTGCTCATAGCAATCTTCATGATAAATTGCGAAAAAATGATTTGTTTGATTGATTGCATGTACCATATAGGAAATGCACAATGATCATTTATAGACAAAATTAATCCTACTGGCCAAACCATCACAACCTACAAAATCTAGCCTTGACTCGCCTAAATCAACTATTCTCGCGGATAAGGCATGTTTTTTTCGCGTTGCTGAGTGTACGTGGCGCCGCGTATTTGACCTTGTTTCCTATATCTCACGACATTTTCCTTTCCCTCGTCCATGCGTGCATTTTTGCTTCATATCATGTTTTTGTGAAAATAGTTGGCCTCTAGCAAAGCTATAAACATGGAACACAAGTCATACGGGAGAATTGTCAAGTTTCATGCGAGCATTCTTACACTTTCACGACTTTCATGAACCTCAGTGAACTTGAAAAAGACTTGCATAGGTCATATTTGACTGTTTTTAATCTGAATAGCTTTCGTTTGGCTATCTTAAAATCGGCTAAACCTAATTCAGATGCTTGATTTCCATTTCTGGCTAATGCCTTAGAATATTTTATGTGTGAACGACATATATATTTACTTACTTTTACCATTGAACTCATCATGTTCTATGTTAAGTTATTATCTTAATTCCTTTTTATGGAAATAGCAACAGTCTCCCAAATTTTGAGACAAAATAATCCTCTTTCCCCTTATCTGGTAGACTTGCTTTTACTAGTTCAACTGTTTATTCTATTCCCAACTACTGTTTGCAGGTGTTTGTGGTTCCTAAATGAATTTGCAACATAATTAAATAAACTACTAGAAAATTATTTGGCAACCCTTATTATGTAAACTGGAATCAAGTTTTCATTCCCTAAGAAGTTTGGTGGTTTGGGGATCAGGAAGTCAAACGAAGCCAATATATCTTTGTTGCAAATTTCTTAGAAGATCTAGATGAAACTTATTTCTAATAGATAAATCAAGGTTTTTCTTTTTGTAGGAAGAAATGCCTAAAGGAATTATCACTTGGACTCAAACCAAAGAAACTCAATGTTAAGTTTGCGACCTTTTTCTACACAATCTTTGTTCTTGGGATCACCTTGCTACCCATGTTCCTCGACATATCAAGGACTTGATTGGCAACATGCTTTTTCATATCAACTATATCACTCTGGATTCGTAGATTTGAGTAGACAACACTCATGAAGCTTACTCTACTAAAGTTGGTTTCTTTTGGCTCCTTGAACATATAATGGACTTTGATGTTACCACTTTTTGGTCTTATTCTCCTATAATGTCTCTCCTTAATCATACAAGTATGGTCTCATCCAATATTTTTCCTCTGTGTTTGGATTCTTAGATAATTGTTCATTAATATTACGAGAGATTGTAACTTCTCTTAATATAGTACATGTGTTATTTGGTTTTGGTTCATTTAAATTATTTGATTGCGTATAAATTACTCTTTGGCCGAAAGACAATAGTAATCGATCCTCCCCCCTAAAAAATAAATAGTAATCAATCATTCAATTCCTATTTGCATGCCTTTAATTTGGTGGAATTGGAGGGTTAGAAATGAGCATATGTGATTACCATAAACAAGCCAAAGTTGTATGAGGTTAATCTCTGGTCAACTTGCTTGATGCTTCATTAATACTCCAACTCATTCTCCCTCAAAGTCATTTTGAGTGGCATCCCTCAAGAGATATTGTGATAATCATGAATGTTTTTTGGTAGAAGTGTTGGCAATCCTGGGAGATTCCAATTTCGTGATATAATTAGAACTCATGAAGAAATTTGGATTGAAGGCTTTCTTGGCTTTTATAGGAGTTTGACTAACATTTAGAGTTGAACTTGGATCTATTACTTGATCTCTTGGTTATATAGAAGTGATCATTTCAGAGAGATTATCTACCTTAACCTTAATTCACATAGATGACTTGGGTTTTCATCTATGTGTGTCCTTTCTTCAGAATATTTGGAAGCTGCACACTCTTCCCGCATCTTAAAAATCAAAATTTTATATATCTATATGGACAAAAAAACTTAATTAACCCTAAATAAATAAAGTAATACATCTTTTTTAATATTTACTTTTCCATGTTATGGATACTGATTATTGAGTTAAATAAGTTTTTGTTTGTATAATTATCTCAAAATTCGCTTTTAATCCCTCTAAAAAATTTCAGCAAGTTTTTGTCCCTTAAATATTTTTCATCACAACTTTTAATCTCTGCTTTTAAGCAAATTTATGTGTATCATCATTTCATTCTTTATAAGAATCATACTAATTTTTTAACATATTATCGAAAAAATAATCAATATTCACTATTATGAGTAATAAAAATTTGTAGGAAAGATTTATAATATTCTAAACATTTGTGTTATAATTAATTCAAAAAGACGAAGATTACGTATGAGTTGACTAAAAAAAGAAAAATAAAAAGTCGTTACTAAAAACATTTGATAGACCAAAACTTAAT
>Ga0209282_1001823_pt1 | contig 11968 bp, 12 predicted proteins | sample Mtrugardesep15_FD_187529 | JGI IMG/M metagenome (GOLD analysis project Ga0209282, IMG submission 187529) | Root nodule microbial communities of legume samples collected from California, USA - M. trunc garden sep15 (SPAdes) (version 2) | ecosystem: Host-associated > Plants > Roots > Nodule...
GTAGGTAAACAAACTCGAATATCTCATCCAAGGTTGGAACATCAGGGAACCTCAAAGGTCCTTGAACTCTTTCATATTGACTTGATGGGGCCTCTATAAGTGGCCAACATTGGTGGTAAGAGGTATGTTCTGGTTGTTGTTAATGACTTTTCTAGATTCACTTGGGTGAACTTTATTAGAGAAAAATCAGATACCTTTGAGTCATTCAAGGAACTTTGCATTCAACTTCAAAGAGAGAAAGATAGAGGCATTGTCAAGATAAGGAGTGACCATGGAACAGAATTTGAAAATTCCAAATTTCATGAATTCTGCACAGGTGAAGGAATCAAGCATGAATTCTTATCTCCTATAACACCTCAACAGAATTGTGTGGTAGAAAGAAAGAACAAAACTCTGCAAGAATCCGTCAGGGTCATGCTTCATGCTAAACATTTTCCCTACTATTTCTGGGCTGAGGCCATGATAGGGTCACGTTAAGAGCAGGTACTGCAACTACTCTGTATGAAATGTGGAAGGAAAGAAAGCCAACTGTAAAATATTTCCATGTATTTGGCAGCAAGTGTTACATTCTAGCTGACAGAGATTACAGAAGAAAAATGAATCCAAAAAGTGATGAAGGAATCTTTATGGGTTACTCTACTAACAGCAGAGTCTATAGAGTGTACAATAACAAAATTCAAGTTGTCATGAAATCCATCAATGTGGTGATAGATGATGTTGTCATGGAACTCAAGTTGGCCCTTTCTATCCAACCCAAAAAAAACAGCAAATATAAAGTATAGCATACAATCAAAATCAATATCTAGATATTGTACTGTCAAGAATATTAACCGATGCAGGTTACTATAATTTGTTATGGGAAAGGTTACGATGTAAAATTTTTTTTGTTTTTGCTGACAAGGTATGATGGATTTTTTAGGATTATAGACACGATTTATCTTTTAAAAAAACTTCTTTTTCCAAATTATATTCGGAAATACACCTATTTTTAATTATACTAAAATTGTAGCTCAAATTTTACAAGGTGAGAAGATATAGTGGGTGCAACTTCTCACAATTTTTTTTATAGGGTGACAAGTCTCATTTAAGGGGGTGTGACTTCATACCTTCTCTTTTGTTCAAAATTAATCATGCCAATTAGTTATGCTCATTGTGGTTTTAATTGATGATAAGATATGTCCAAAACAATATTCATTAGATTTTTCTGAATATAGATTTTCATAGGTAACAAACGTCACCAAGGCAACAAAAAATATACATTAAACTATAAGAATAAGAAGAATGCCTCACATTTTGTGGTCCTTTCTGTATAACGACAGAAAAACATGCATTAACTACAACACTTTTGTCCTATATGCAACGGTAATTAAATTAAGTCGACATTTGAGCTAATCTTAATTATAGTCGCTAACAAACTTTTTTATATGTATACAAAAGCTTTATATTTTATTGCTAAAGCTTTCATTGAGCTTCAGTTTATTTTCTTGCATATAATTTGAGCTTCAGTTTTTGTATATGAGGTCATTCATTTGGCATTCTTTGATCTTTTGCTATCACTGTGTTTGTTTTTTGAAATTATTTCAGGTTAAAGATTAAGATGGGACGTGGCATAAGTAAAAGGTTTCAATTGATGTGGTGGTTTAGAATGGTTGTGCAACTTTGTTTCATGTTTGGTGCCAATGCTGAAAATATCTCAGTCAGGTTCTTCCTACAACTTAATATTGTTTTGATTTAATCTTAGGTAGGAGCATTTAAAAGAAAGACATTCTAATATGGTCTTTGAATTTTAGTGGTCGCATGTTTGTTTTTGTGAAAAAAATTGCAATCAAATATGGTCAATGCTCTCAATAATGGATTGGAGTACCTCTTTTTTTTTTGAAGGATGTTTGGAGTACCTCTTAAACACCACTTTCTTAAATATATATATAATTCATTTACAATTAAAAAAAATATGGTCAAGGCATTTTCAGAATTTCAACTCCTTATAATTTTTATTTTACCCCGTAAAAAATTAGTTGTTGCTTCCATAATATTTTTTTTTAATAAATGTAGAAAGTGATTTAAAAGAGACAAGACAGAATAAGGGAATTTGTCCATAAAATTATGTATCTTGTAAAAGTTAAAAATAAGTTTCTGTTATGAAGACATTAGAGAATTTTACTGCCCCATCAATTTTTTTTTTGGGATCAGCCACTATATTATAACAACTTTGAAGAAAATGCAATTAACTCTTCTGATTATTAAATCTGAGCTAGATTGCTTTAATGCAATTGACTCCTCATCACAATTGGAGACAGGTCTATTTATAGTTACACTGTATCAATAGTGTTTAAAATCTATTAATTCACAATTTTGTTTCTATTTCACATCACTTTCATTTCTAATTTCCTATAGACTTTACTTTTACTGATTTACATCCACATTCACATCGAATGCACTTCCAAGAACTTTGCATGAATGTGTACTAAGGTGACTATATAATTTTAACTGCTTGTATAAGAATAAAAAGAACGTATTTATAATACTATATATAATCATAACTTACTTGATAGACATTGCAATATACAGTAGTTGAAGTTTGAATCATTACATACATTTTTATCCTATAATAGGAAAAGAAAATCGAACCCTTTAACATAACTGAAATATCTAATATTTCTTTGTTGCTCCAATTGTCCTCTTTATCTTATTTACCCTATTGTTTCCCCTTTCGATTATTGTTATTTTTTCAATTGAAATGACAAAGTAACGTATATGCTACATTTTTTTAAAAAAAGATTTTCCATTTTACTTATTTGTTTTTGAATTTCTTCCACTTGTAGAAGAAGCTTAAGGGAAATCAACAACCTAGGATCGTCGAACGCTCGATCTCCAGTTACTCTGGATAAAGAAAATTCTTTTCAGGTTAATTATACAAAGATTTTGTTAATTCTTCTAGGTTACAAAACTTGAACTCATTGATTATTATGACAAAATACTTCTATAGATAAATAATTCTTGGCACGTCAAATACTTTCCAGCCCTTGGATCTTACATATATAGTACCAAGTTATTGTTCTGATTTTCTCATTGTTTTTCAGGTGGTGATTAGCAACGGCATAATTTCCCTCACTTTGTCAAATCCAGGGGGGTATGTCACAGGAATATCATACTCTGGAATGGACAATGTACTTGAAGCTAGAAATCAAGAAGATGATAGAGGGTACTTATTCTGCATTAAATAAATTAATTCTTATTCAATTTATGATGCTCTACAAGCTTATTATTATTGTTATTATGAGCGAAGAAATTGAGAGAGAAACTTCACAAACGAAATGATAATGGAATAATGACTTCCTTAGTTCATTGAATGAAGTGATCAAAGTATGTTACATAGAAGAGTGAAAATCCATGGTATAATAGCTTGTGATACAAGAAACACCTAATCTAACTATTTTTCTAACTAAGTCCAACTATCACTAACTAATTTTGTCATTTACCTTCATCAACTACTTCTAACCGTTTTGTAGTATTTTCTTCACTTTAATTAAGCTCCTAATATAATGCTTTTATATTACTAATAGGTACTTAGACGTCGTTGTTTTTGGCAAAACATTCCACAGGTATAATGATTTAATTGAATTCATATGTTATTTTATTGTTTAGGTACAAATTTATATGTTATTCTTTATTTATACACTTATGATGTATGAAATTAGTAACAACATCAAGAGAAGAGACTAATTATATTTGAAATTACCATTAATTGCAGAATCCACGGGACAAGTTTCTCAGTCATAACACATAACGAGAATATAGCAGAGGTTTCGTTTTTAAGGACATGGAATTCTTCGATGAATGGCTTAAACGTCCCTATAAACATAGACCAAAGGTGAATTCCAAAATTTTGGCACAGCGTTTGTGCAAATTAATTATGCATAACATGTTTCTTGGTTTTGATGATCATCATTTTTTAATGAAAAAACGTTAGTCGTTAATTGTTATTTTGTTAGTGAAGTTTGAAGTTGAACTCATCAACCCTTACCACTCAAATTGATATGTTTATGTGCCAAATAGGCAATCTAGTCGCTCTACATTTCAATGATTAACTTTAATTATTTGATTTGCATAAATTTGATTTTGCAGGTATATAGTGCGAAGAGGAGATTCTGGGTTTTATGCATATGTGATATTTGGTCGACAAGAAGGATTTCCTGCTGTGACCGTTAATCAAATAAGGACCGTTTTTAAGCTCAAGGAAAACCGGTAACTAACTACAAAATACAAAATGTTTTCTTATTATTTTAAAAAAAAAAAAATGTCAGTTCTTTTCAACTAGATATCATGGATGCAAATTCGTGGAATGCATATGGAAAGAAGAATACAAATCTTATTTGTTGTTTTTTAGAATTCGAAAAAAGTTTAAAGATATAACTTAGTAGTTAAACTTAAGTGGTTAATAAGATTGCCTAAGTCCCTTTTCTTGAAAATCGGAGGGTAAACATAAACAAAAAATAATAGATTGAGTCAAAAATAAAAGTCTTCTTCTTTTTTCCCCCATTAATTTAAGGTGTCATATTTTGTTGTTAATTATTTTAATAAGCAAAATGATTAGAAATGACTACAAGAGGTACTCAAAATCTATTTTAAAAATGTTTCCTCTATACTTTGAAGACAAGATTGAGGACTATTTCTCCTATCCGAAAACAAATAAAATTTGAACACTTACATTCCCTATAATAAATCAAGATCAAGACATCATTTTTATGTTTTCTATTACCTCCAACAAGTTTGTCACTTTCCCATTAAAGAGTATGTCATTTCGAGCCAAATACTCCAAAGGGTTGCCAACCAAATCAAATGAGATAATTTGTTTCGTTTTTTTCCTTTCACCAACCCATAAAACTTTGAAAATTTCTCCACCACTTCACTATTGCTATAAAAGTGTTAGGTACCAGAGTAACAAAATATTATCACGCAGTTAAAATAAGAGATAAGAAAAGAGGAACTGAACACACAATATTTACGTGGAAACCCCTCAACAAATAAGGGGAAAAAATCACGGGGTAAGATTAGAGAACTTTCACTAAGTGGAAAAAATTACAGGACCTCTCTCTAAATACAAGAAGAGTACAATTACCACTCTCTCTTATAAATAGGAGAATACAAACACAACCTAGGAGAAACCTCACAGGAGAAACTATTTCTCTCTCTCTATATTTCTCCTCTCACTACTCTAAACAAACTATGCTTGTTGTTGTGTTGTTACAGATTTTGGGATGAGAAACAATGGTGCAAGAGCTGGCTATTTATAGTAGTGAAAGAGTCATGCCCCAACCAATTGCATTTATGGTACCGTGTGAATTTTCAACTTTGCATAGTAACTTTTCATGTGAACATAGAAATTACATGTCAACATGTTTTACTGCCATGTGATAACAATTCAACAAAAGTGGCTTTACCACTTTCATGTGTTCACAATCTCCCACTTAAAGTCACTTTTGTGAATTGTTAACACATGAAAGTGGTAAAGCCACTTTTGTTGAATTGTTATCACATGGCAGTAAAACATGTTGGCATGTAATTTCTATATTCACATGGAAAGTTACTATGCAAAGTTGAAAATTCACACGGTGCCATAAATGCAATTGGTTGGGACATGGCTCTTTCACTACTATAAATAGTCAGCTCTTGCACCATTGTTTCTCAAAAAGTGACATGTCTAGAACCCTTAAGTTTTAGTTATTTCTTTTTATAATAAGGTTGTATTATTTTGAAAGAGAAAGGAAAGAAAATTATATACTTAATTATTGAAGAACTAACTACGCATATGCTGCAGGTTCAACTATATGGCTATATCAGATACTAGGCAAAGAAGAATGCCATCAACGAGAGATAGAGAAACGGGTCAACCTCTGGCATTTTCTCAAGCTGTTCTCTTAACACATCCATCTAATCCACAATTTAAGGGAGAGGTAACTCTCTTTTTATATATATATATATATATATATATATATATATATATATATATATATATCATTTATGTTATGATATTTATGATTGGTTTGTGTTGCACTTAGGTGGATGACAAATATCAATACTCAATTGAGAACCAATACAACCAAGTTAATGGATGGATTACCGCAGATTCTGAAAAGCCCGTGGGCTTCTGGATCATTACCCCTAGTAACGAGTTTCGCAATGGTGGGCCCCTTAAGCAAGATCTCACATCTCATGTTGGCCCAACTTGCCTCACTGTAAGTTCAACAAAATGCTACAAAATCTATAATTTACTAAATATATAAACAATGTCATCATATTCAAATTAATTAGAAAAATATGTGTAACACATGTGTATCTTTTTATTTCATGTCTAATAAAATTCATAGTTACTTAATATCAAATTTTCAATACATGACAATTAAAGTTTTCTTTTTTGTCTTTTTTAATATTCTTTTTTTTATCTTTTTTTTAATATAGATGTTTATGAGCATCCACTATGCTGGCAAAGATGTAGCCATAGAATTCCAAGAAGGAGAGACTTATAAGAAGGTTTTGGGGCCTATTTTTGTTTACTTGAATTCTGCTTCAAGTAATGATCAATTCAAATCTCTATGGTCAGATGCTAAACAAAAGGTCAATATTCCCTTACAATCACATTGATTTATTTTTTCCCCTTCATTAGTACCTAATGGAACAGGGTAAGGCTGCGTACAATACACCAAATGGTGGGACCCTTTTCCGGACCTTGCATATGCGGGAGCTTCAGTGCACCGGGTTGCCCTTTTTTTTTAGTACCTAATGGCACATGATTAATGTTCTTATTTGGTTAATCAGCTATCGAATGAAGTCAAAAGTTGGCCTTATGATTTCCCTCAATCAAAAGATTTTGTTCGACCTAATCTACGGGGAACATTAACGGGATGTTTACATGTCCAAGAACGGTATATCTTTTTGACGAATAGAACGATTATTAATGTTACATGTCTATTTATAACAAACTATTGTGTTCTTTGAATAATGAAATAAACTATTCAAAGTGAGCTAAATTTCTTGCTTAACCATATTCATTAGCGGGGACAAATCTCAATATGCTCACCATGCTTACATTGGTCTAGCTAGGCCTGGGGCTGCAGGATCATGGCAAAAAGAAAGCAAGGTACATCTGAAGTTGGATTCAATGAAATTCAATTTCTTAAACTTTGAAGAAATAGTAATGAATATGTAAGCAACTAAAAATTATTTGAATTGTATGTCAAATCATAGGGATATCAATTTTGGACTCGAACTGACCAAAATGGAAACTTTGTTATAAAAAACATTGTACCTGGTGTATACAACTTGTTTGCATGGGTTCCTGGCTACATTGGAGATTACAAATATAAAGATGAAATCATCATTAAACAAGGTAAAATATGGATAGGAATTTTTAAACTATCAAAATAGTATCATATGGTTAATTACCACAAAATCAGACAGCTCACATTTCAAATTTGACCTATAAGTGACTCTGTTTATGCAATATATCCAATGCAATTATAACTTCATTGCACTATAAATGTAGGAAGCACCATGCACTTGGATTCACTTGTATATAAACCTCCAAGAAATGGCCCAACTCTTTGGGAAATTGGCATTCCAGATCGCTCAGCTGGAGAATTTTATGTTCCAAATCCTAATCCTAACCTCATGAACAGATTATACAAAAACGAAAACAACGACAAGTTAGTCCATAATCCATTATCAAACAATTGATGTGATCTTGTAAAAAAATTGATGCGAGATTTTCCTATCTTCGTCCCTTTTTATAAGCGCCATAAAAAAAAGGTGTATATAAAAATGGACAAAGATAATATTAATCTTGAATTTTACTTTCCACTTACTTATACAACGTATTTATTCTATGATAGGTATAGGCAATATGGGTTATGGAATCGTTACACCGATTTATATCCAAATCATGATCTTGTTTACACTGTTGGTGTTGATAAATATCAAAAGGATTGGTTTTTTGCTCATGTTCCCAGGTAAATTAGTCTTGTTAATTTGTCATAATTATCCTTTTTTTTGTGCCATTTTTTTAGTCTAACCTTCACTGATATATACAGGATCATAGGAAATAAAACACTCAAAGCAACCACATGGAAGGTTATATTTAAACTTGAAAATGATGTATTGAGAGGAAACTACACATTACAACTTGCCCTTGCAAGTGCTGCTAATGCTGAAGTGCAGGTACACTAAACATATATATATTTTGATCAATTGTAAATAAAATTAATAGTGATATATTCTTGCATTTTTTGGATGATGGGTGAACAGGTTTGGTTCAATAACATGAGTTCTAATCCTCCTTACTTTACAACAAATCAAATAGGAGATGATAGTGTCATACCAAGGCATGGAATCCATGGATTGTATTGGTTGTATAGCATTGAAGTACCTAGTGTTCATTTGGTAAAGGGAAAAAATACAGTATTTTTGAGACAATCAAGATATGAATCATTTTTCAAAGGAGTTCTATATGATTATATCCGCTTAGAAAGTCCTTCAACTAACAATACTTGAATGTGTGATTCTACAGTACCGGATGAACATATATACATATAAGATTTATGGAATAATTTGCTAGAAAGCATAGATTTTAGGAAAACAGTAAAGCTTGTCATTTTGTATAATCCAAAGCCAATTATTAGTTGTATTGTATGCATCTCTTTACTAAAGCCGATTATGTGCGTGTATTTCCTTATGCTATGTGCCTGTATATATCAGTAATATGGTTTTTTCTACGTTACCCTTTGAAGAATTTAGCATACGTCTTGGGTACTAATGAATGCTAGAAGAGATTTAGCTCGAATTTAGTAAGAGAGACACGTTGTGCGTGGGTGCTTTAGGGGTGTTAGTCTCATTTTTTCCTTTCTGTTTTTCTTATGGAAAATTTGGGAGGTCGGAACTGGGATTATCTTTTCATCCAAGTTTTTTTTAGACAGAGGAAGTTATAACAAGAGATGTACATTAAACACGAGATTAGATTTAATTATATTAATATTTGTATTATATCTTCATCCTATGATGATTATCAAACAAGTCCTAAAAACTCGAAAGCTAAAGCAGAGGAAAATTTATTAATGTAAAGCAATCGCTGATAATTTATGAAGAATGTATACATGTGCCCAAGAACTTAATATTGTAATATAGTCTTAAAAGTCATGCACTTAATATTTCAAAAAGACTAAAATTAAATATATTTATCTCAATACAAAATTGCTTCTTCTAGAATCCGTAACATGTCCCCTAAAGACACGTGTTGGCAGAATCCATATTTTATAAGTCCGTCTAGGTATTTAAGAGCTTGCCTTCAATGTGTTTCCAATGTCAATAACAAATCGATATTTCACATCAGCTTTAACTAGTCGCTCCATTGCAGTATTCACATAATCCACTGGAACAACCTCAATATCAGGTTTCACATCATGTTTGGCTGCAAAATCAATCATTTCTTGTGTTTCCTTCATCCCTCCAATCATACTCCCACCAATTGTCTTTCTCCCTACAAACAATTAATGTGATGTAAATTTAACAACCTTCATATTTTAATATATCATAATCTATATGGAATTATTTGTCATATACTTACCCACAATTAAAGAAAATACTGGAAACTCCAAAGGCTTCTCTGGAGCTCCAACCATAACAAGTTTACCATTATTCTTCAATAGACCAAGCAATGGCATTAGAGGATGGAGTGCTGAAACAGTGTCGATGATTCCATCAAACGTGCCCATTACAGCCTATAACATATTAAACAACATTAGAATTAAAGGTTGATTTTTCAGATCAGTTGATAAATCAATGACTATATAGGAAAAAAAAAATGGTCTCTAAAGCAGTCATTAAAAGCGAATTATTGGTATGCACCTTCATCTGGTCTTGTTCGCGACTAACCACAAATGCGTCAGCTCCTAAGCGTTCAATGGCTTCCTTCTTTTTGTTAGGAGAAGTACTTACCACAGTTACCTTTACACCAAAAGCTTTGGCGAACTTCACAGCCATATGCCCTAATCCACCAAGACCAACCACACCTATATGCAGTCCAGGTTTGTCTAATCCAAAATGTTTCATTGGGCTATACACTGTGATCCCAGCACAAAGGAGAGGAGCAGCAGCATCAAGCGATAAGGCATCAGGAATACGAACCACAAAGTGTTCGTGGACAACCATGGTGTCAGAGTAACCTCCATATGTGATAGTGCCATCAACATTCTTGGAACTGTATGTCTGAATCATCTTTGAGCAGTAATTTTCGAGATCCTCGCCACAACTTTGACAGGAATGGCAGGATCCAACCATGCACCCCACACCAACTCTGTCTCCAACTTTGAAGTTCTTCACCTTGCTTCCCACCTCTGTCACTTCACCAGCAACTTCATGTCTTTACACAAATGACAAAGAAACAAAAATTTAGTTTGTTTTACGATGAAGTAACGTTTAACTAATTGAAAGAAAAAAAAAAAGGTTTGTTTTGTGATGTTAGAGTACCCAGGAACTACTGGGTAAGTAGTACTGCCCCACTCATTCTTCGCCATATGGAGGTCCGAGTGACATATTCCGCAGTATAGTACTTTGAATGCCACATCATTCTCTCCTGTTTCCCTGAAAAGGAATGTAAAATATTATTGATTTCAATATATACAAAAAAAAGAGCAGTGTTATTTCTCGCGAGTGATGTGCTTCTGAGTCCTATAACAATGCTATTTCTCACGAGTGATGTGCTATTTCTCTCCTGTTTTCACTATAACAATGCTTCTCAATCTTTAGCATTATCCATAAAAATAATAATCAGGACTTTACATCAGACATCAACATCATTGTTCAAAGTGAATTTCTACAACGGTAATCTCTCATGTTTTCTCAAGCGGGAAAATTCACACTCAATTTTTAAATCTTTTAACTTTTTTATGACCTAAATTTCAATGACTCTCCGTTCAATAGAGATAATCCTGTCACCATCGTTTATGAGATGTTTTCTTTCATTTTATCACTCAACAATCAAACAACATAAATCATCATACCAATTGAAAACCACCTTGATTGGCATTGAAGGAAAAATGGACGCAAGGATAATGTAGTAGCTTTAATTGTTGTTATAATAACAATTTCACTAAGGATGCATGAATACATGAGTGGTTACATACCTTCTAGAGAACTGGAAAGGAGAAAGGACTCCAGATGTGTCCCTAGCTGCCCATCCGAAAGCTTTTTTGGGATGCTCCATTTCGGGTTTTGAGGCCATTTCAATTGTAGAGAAAGTGAAAGGATGTTAATCAGATGGTAAGGACCAAAATTCACAAGTTATTATAATAAGAGTATGTGGTAGATGTTATAACCATATCATACGTGCTACTTGCATGGGTGAGTGGGTGACTTTGTCAATGGATGGAGAGATCTGTCCATAATACACCTCTCCTTAGATCATGGTCAGTGCTATTGTCACATTCTTTTTCTTCTATTTTTGGTCATGAAGAGCTATTGTCACATTCTTATTATGTTATTAATTTTTTTGTTCCGACAAAATCACATTCTTATTATTTTTTGTGTTAACCTTCAGTTCTGGAGGCCACGGTAATCAGAAGTTCTACCAGAATATAAGTAAAGCTTGGTCAAAAATTAGTGAATAAATAAAAGTATATGCATTGAATTTGTTTAAAAAATGTGTCATGATTTGTACTTCTATTAATTAGTGTATTTTGGTAATTTTGTGAAATAGAGTTTTAAAAAAAGCATAAGATTTTTTTTTTTATTGGAAAGGTATCTTCTTTTTTTTTAAATTTACCTTTATATTTCTTATTAAGTACGTAATTAGCAAAAATTTCCTGTAAGAAAATCATTAAGTCTGTAATTAGCAAATGGAATGAGCTTAATTATGACGGGATACGAAAAATGAATTAACCACAATGTTTAATGTGAAATGAATTAAATTTTTTAAAAC
>Ga0209282_1001824_pt1 | contig 11967 bp, 6 predicted proteins | sample Mtrugardesep15_FD_187529 | JGI IMG/M metagenome (GOLD analysis project Ga0209282, IMG submission 187529) | Root nodule microbial communities of legume samples collected from California, USA - M. trunc garden sep15 (SPAdes) (version 2) | ecosystem: Host-associated > Plants > Roots > Nodule...
AAAACAATAATACAACAAATATAACATTTTTTTATCCTTTTTAATAAAACCAACAATATAATATCATTATACAAAAAATTTGTTAAAGGTATAATTGAAATAACAAAAAAAAAAAAAAAAAAAACCCAATATCTCCCTGAAACTCTCTATTTTCTTTATATATAGTATAGAGATTTTTTTTTTTTGAAGAAATATATAGTATAGAGGTTATATTGTTGATGTCAATGAAAAAGATAAAATGTTATATTATATTTTTTTTTGAGGAAAAAAAGTTATATTATATTTGTTATATTATTGATGTAATTTTAAAAAATAAGCATGTTATAATTTGAAATCACAAACATCTATACATATAATTTTAGCCAAAATTTAACTAATTTCTTAAAAATATATCGTTCATAATTTAGACATGATAACACAATAAAAAGGGTTGAGAGACGGACACTACGTGCCCGTCTAAACGCTAGTAAACATAAAATAAATTCTCTCAAAAAAATATACAAATAAATACATCTTATAAATAAATAAATAGAGAATGAGTTTAATTAAAGTGAGTCGACAGTCTAAAATTGTTTTGCACATACAACCAATCAAAACATTTTAAATTGTCATGTTTGGCCCACGTTAATTAAAAACATTAATTGATGTGGCGATTTAAAATATTTTGATTGATTGTATGTTCAAAACTGTTTTAGATTGTCAACCCACCACAATTAAACTCATATAGAATATCCATCTTCATTCTAAAAAATTTAAAATAACTTCCTTCAAAAAAAATTAAAATAACTCCGTTTTTCAAAAATATAAATTAGATTATAGATAATAATATCTCTTTTTTAAAGGGATAGAGAATACTTATAGGCAATAGCTTGTTCAAGAAGAAAAAGAAAGAAAAAAAAACCGAAAAATAAATGAATCTGCCTCTATAAAAAGAAACACAACATCTCTCCACAAATTAACTTTTACCTTTACCTTTTACTTTTCACCACCAAACCCTAGTCGAACTTGAACGATGTCAATCTCTCTCAAAACCGCAGACGGCGTCGTTTTCGAAGCCACACCATCTCTCACCAAGGACATGAAAACCGTTCGAACCATCATCGACGATTCCGACGCCAACGTCTCCGTCATTCCTCTCCTCAACGTTTCCTCTTCCCACATCAACAAGATCATCGAGTACCAAACTCTCTCCGATGACGGCAAGGTGGAGGAGTTTTCCGTCGAGGATCTCGACAACGATGAGGTGAAGGAGTTTCTTCTTGCTGTTCATTACTTGAATATGGAGAGTCTTTTTGAGATTTTGACTCAGGTTGTTGCGGATCGGATCCAGAATAAGAATGTTGGATATGTGAGAAAGTATTTCGGTGTTGAGAATGATCTTACGCCGGAGGAAGAGGCGGCGATTCGTTTGAAGAATCAATGGAGTTTTAATGGTGCTGAAGTTGAACCCGATGAATGAAAATCTTGAATTTTAATGTCTACTAATTAGAAATAAACCCTAACGTTATAGAATATGAAATTAGGTTTTTTATTTTGGGATAAGATGTGAATTTTGGATGTGATGGTTTGAATTGATTAAGTAAAGGTTTCTATTTTATATTTTATTTTATTTTCTACTGTTCAATTTAATAGTATTTTATTTTTGTTTAAATAATTTGAACTCGATTGCATATAGCATGTTATTGTTGTGGCTGCTACTATTTGCAATAAACCCTAAATTAGACACTGGTGTAACAAAAAATAATATACTAATTAGACATTGTGGTTCTTCATTGATCTTCCTTGATCTCCTTTTATTGAAAAAAGAATTGTGAATAATAGTAAATACCCAACTTAATTGCAATTTTTGTTTGATATTTCAAGCAAAGTCGTTTACCTTATTATTTGCAATTTTTGTTTGTTATTTCATTATTTCAAGCAAGTCGCTCACTTTATCATAACTAATATAGTGATATGTGTCAAGCACGGAAAAATAAAAAACTTTTTTGATTAAATGTATAGATTTTATATTATGTTATCTAAAGTTATAAATGTGGCTATAATTTAAATTTGACATGGAAAAAAATATCATCTTAATTTTGTATATATTTTGAAATATCTGAACATTGCACATAACGATTAAAAAATTTAGATTTATACTTATACTAATTATTTGTAGTATAAGATGTACTTAGCATATGTAATATTTTTGCAAAAATACGCCGACATATTGTATATTACTATTTATTGACATAATGTATTTTATTAATCATAAAAACTAAAAAATTTGTATTTTTTTTATATAATAGTCAGTGTGAGACGTATACACCTAGTTTGTGAATGCAAACATTAATTTGTTTTACGGGTGTTTATAAATATAGTTTGGGTTACAGAAACGACGATTGTTATTTGTTTTTATTTTTTACAAAACTAATGGTTTAATGTAAATATTGTATTTTAGGGTAACAATGATGTAAAAAGAAAAACTGTGTATTGTTATACTTGAAAAATGCATCAATTAAAAGTCAGTGGCAGGAGGATCTGCTTATATAGAAATTGTATGTCCTGTAATGACCAATACGCCTTACAAAAAAATTATAAAAAACGACTTCCATACAATACGCAATTCTAGTTTTCTAAATTATAGCAACAACAATTCTAAAACATAACCAGTGATCGTACTTTTTGAAAAACTTCATGATACACAACATTTGTGGTCTCCTTGCAAACATTATTATCTTCATACAAGATGAGCAGCTTTTCTAGAAGTAACTCGAGAGACAACGACATATAGTTGTTCATGCTTGAACACGGGCTTAGGAAGATAAACTCCCACTCGAGATAAAGATTGACCCTGACTTTTATTTATTCTCATTTTAAAACAAAGCGTCAATGGAAACTGTATGCGCCTGAATTTGAAGGGTAGTCCTGGATCACTCGGAATAAGATTCATCATGGGAATGAATACCCTAGTACCTGCCATTTTTCCTGTAATTACGATAGCAACTATCGTGCTCTTCCCTAGATGTGTAACTGTCAACCTCGTACCATTACACAGTTCATTAGCCTGATCGATGTTTCTCATCAGCATAACTGAACATCTTACCCGTAGTTTTAACCGGTGATTTGGAATTTCAGAGCCCTTAATACCATTAAGAAATTCCGTTGTAAACCACTCGCTCTGGAAATCAGAATTTTTGCCCGATCGACAAACATAATCAGAGTTTAAATACTCTTTCTCTTCACCTGAAATCAGTTACATCATATATTCGTTAACATGCTCAACTGAATCAAGCGTTGGTATGAGTATTCCCCTTTCTTGAAAAAATAACGGGTCACCAAGGTTATCATTCAAATCGGGATACACAAAGTCTATAAGTGACATCAACGAATCTGTTGTGTCCGATATGAGCAAATCTTCATGAAATTGGATGCTTAGCACAGATTTGTTTCTCTAGTGTGATACCCGTGCTAAGCACGGGAAATTAAAGTACAGAAAATTAACGTACGTATAAAATGAATAAGATATTATCTTAAATCAAATTGAAAATTAGTTTATAGGAAAAAATTTATGTCACACAAAATTAGTGTATATTTAAGTTATATGACATATAAGCCAACATAAATTTAATGTAATTTTATTATAAATTATAAAGTTTCAGTTATGAAGTCGCTTGCTTATGTGGTGGTTCGATCAGGATTGTTTCAAGCTAGATCTTGTTGTCGTTGTTGTTGTTGTTGTTGTTCGTTTTCACGTCGATGACTCCTCCATATCTGGTTTCTGTTGCATAGTCTGATGCAGGTGCCTTCTTGTTGTTGTTGTTGTTGTTGTTGTTTGTTTTGATACTTGAAAGGGTATGTTGTTGCTTATTCTTCCCATATTCGACGTGGTTGGTTTAGACTCACACGATTCTAAATATTTTTGAGCTATGGTTAGTTTGTCATTATTTATACATCCCACAATCTGGGTTTATCATGTGTTATGGAGCTTTTTGGTATGTTTTGCTAGAAATATATGTGAATTTGTTGATCCTGGTCTCATTAAACTGTGGGTGCGTGAATTTGTTTACGTGTCCGCGGATGAATGCATTCACCATTATCAAAACCTTAGACCGATGCTCGTCAGCTTACACACATATTCTATTTCACTTTAGTTGGGCGCCCATACACGGGTTTACTGGATTGTACGATTTATGTGTGGTTGATTTCTCTGGTTTGAGATTTGTGGCTCTTTTACCCATTAGGGTCGATATGTATTTACCCACTTGAGTTGTTTGTTTTTTGCTTACACTGGGTTAGGTTTTATGTCCCTCCAATTTTATGTAATTCTCTATTTTGTTTTTTTTTTAAAATTACAAATAAAATCAAACTCCTTATGCTTGATGTCTAAATCATGTAAGGATTCATTTTTTTATAAGTTCCATACATTAAAACAAATTCAGTAATTGTCGTGCATATAAATGCTTGATGTCTAAATAATGTTTATAACGATAAATCATACTCCTCATGCTTGATGTCTAAATAATGTTTATAACGATAAATTCAGTAATTGTCGTGCATATAAATGCTTGTAAGGAGTACTTATTATTATTATTATTATTATTATTATTATTATTATTATTATTATTATTATTATTATTATTATTTTCATTCAAAATTACAAAAATTATATGAAAGTCATACATTAAAACAATTTAAATGAAATTAAATTTTTTTAATGGCCAGATTCTCATTACCTATTTCACTAAGCATTGAAATTTGAATTTCAAATGGAATATAGAGTGAAATTTGAATTTTTAGATGTATTTGAGCATTAATGAGGATTAACAATTTAGAGTGTTAAGTGTACTTTTACAATTTTGTAAGTCAAATGTTTATAATAGAGATAGAGATGAAAATTAAAAACAAAATAAATGTATGTCTCATTAAATGTCAAACTCATGAGGTTCTTTAGTTTGCCTCAAGATGCCACTTGCGAAAAGAGAAAAAAGCTAACTTTGTTTGTTGAGAGTGCCACGTGTCATAAGAATATGATGAGAAAAACATTTCTATATATAGATTTGAGGAAAACCCTCAAATTTATATAATATACATTCCAAAATTGTTAATCTATTGATTTTATCCTTTGTCGTTAATTTATAGTAATTTCAAAATCGCTACTTTATCCTAATTCCAAAATCATCATTGACATTGCACAACATTTGTCGAATTGGAACAATGTTGAGGACTATCTTGCAACAATTGAAATTTTGGTATATACTGCTCCTCGACGGACAATCGGCCCGTTATCTATGGCTTCCAATATATGATAAATGAACTTGTCAATTTAAATTACAATCTAACATATATTTTTCAGTTGATTATGGCTTCACATAACTAATTAGGCTTCTTCACTTGTGTGGAATTTGTAATTTGTTATGATATAACAAGGGTCAATGAGATGGTTTTTAAATAACAAGCCAGTTGAGGAACAATTTGATCCAATTGTGCAAGTAGAGGGACTAGAGATGATGCTCATCAAGACTATATATGTGTTTATGGTTCCTGAAGACAGTGAGCCAAAGCAGGATCGTGGGCTAGCTCTACACCCTTATAAGTATTCTAAACATGAGTACTACAATGATAATTACTTGAAATGCCAATTCTTTTGTGCTTAGTAGTTCTACTGAAGTTAAAGGAAATATTTATAATTAGGCCTAGATATAGAATCAAATTGAAATGGCAAACAAGTCATCGTCATTTTGCTGTCATTAAAAGAGATAATGACTCACTTTTGAAGGTAATTTGCTCTCGCAGCCGCACCATAACAACTTAGTCTCTCTTTTGAGCTATTGTAACGAAAATCATGAGACGATCCTTGTCTATGACTTCATGTCCAATGGAACTCTTTAGGACCATCTTCATTTGAAGCAAAAAAATCAACTTTATTTGTCATGGATTCAAAGGCTTGAAATTTGCATTGGAGTTGCAAGAGGTTTGCATTAATTACATTGAATCCCCCTTGGATTGAGCATTGGGGTGAGCACCAGCTGTTGAAATCACAGTTTGTTGGAAAGAAGAGTCGAAGAAGACAAGAACGAAGGAAAGGAGAAAAAACATAGATCTTTGTTGTTGAGTAAAAGCCACATTTGTTGCAAAGTAGTCTTCATCATTGTGGTGGGACGAGGGCTATGTAATATTCTGGCGGTGTTTGTACAATTAGATAGTTTTTTTTTCTTCTGGTGTTCCCTGCAGCTAGTATAACTGGTCTGGCTTGAATGGCCTGGTGCGTCGCGGTTTTGAAGTTTCCATGCCGGTCTTGTTATGTTATGGAGTAAGGCAAACGATTTATGGCGTTTTCTGTCTTTCTGCTGCATATATTGTTCCACTCTTAGTTATAACACATCTTGGTAGTAGCATTGTTGTGTATCTAGGAGATGCATTTTGTGTCTGTTTAAATTAATGCATGTATTGGTGTGCTTTGTACATATAGTTAATTGCTCTTGGTCTGGAATTGTAAAAAGTAGTTCAACTTTCAAGCAAATGATAGGGTGAGTGAGATATTTTCAATCCTTAAAAGAAAGAAGGTGGATAGAGTTTTTGATGTTAGGTTTCAAAAACTCATTGCTCGACCACCTCTATGCCTTAGATTTGTTGTAGCGATTCTCACTGCTCGGAGTTTCCAATCCACTTGTCTGTCCTGCTGCAGGCCTCCCTTCCAGGTCCCAGCCAAGCTGCTTTTGCCCCTCCGAGTCCCCTCCTCAGATTGCAAGAAAAAAAAAGCAGTTGTTGTGGTGTTTGAAACATTTGATGATAGATTTCCCAAGCATAAAAACAAAGAAACAAGTGAAATTTCTTTTAGAGAGTGATCTTGATCTGTTATGTGTTGTAATGAAACTAATTAACGTAGGAAACAATTATCTTATTATTTAGTTCTCGATTTGTGAGGTAAAATTAACATTGAGACACCGACGCATGTCAAGAGATTCAAGGTGAGGACAATCATCAAGAAGAGCAAGCAAACCATCATTAGTCTCAGTGAGATCATGTGCCACCAGGTGGTCCTAGTTGATCTCACGTTTTTTTTGCGGATGATATCTTTTTCTTTTTGAGGCAAACACTTTATAACCAGGGTGGTCCTAATTGATTGCATGTTGTTATTGTTGACTGCTAAAAAAAACCTAATTTTGTTGAGATTCATCAATGTGTCTGTAGAGGATTAGGGCTATGTAGCATTACCCTAGTTATGAAATCAAATATCTAATAAGAATTGTGAAACTGAGCCAATTTCTGTAGAAATTAGAAACTAAAATCTAGTTAAATCATCAACGAGTTGGTTGTTATTGATCTTGCAACTCTTAATCTTTTATTAAAAAAACTTGTGTAACTTGAATTAGAGTAAATACTCAACTTCATCCTCTGACTTTAGTCACTTGTTTCAAGTTAGTCTCTTATATATCCTTTTTCAAATTCGTCTCTGATATTGCGCACAACATTAATCAAATTGGTCTCAACATCAATTCCCATTAACTAATATTGTTAATGTTGCTTAGTTGACATTTATCTCACACTTTATAGAATTTTAGAAATATAGGTCGGGCAAGAAGAGAATGGAGGAAAGAAAATTGGAGAAAAAACATAGATCTTTGTTGGTGAGTGAAAGCCACATTTTTTGCAAAATAGTCCTCACTCCTCAGCATTGTGATGGGACGAGGGCTGTATAATATTCTGGTGGTGTTTGTACAGTTTGATAGTTTATTTTTCCTGGCGTTCCTTGCAGCTGGTATGATTCAATGGTCTGTATTGAACTGTACCAGCTGCAGGTGTGTTGCGGCTTTGATTTTTGCATGCCGGACTAGTCTTGTTATGTTATGGAGTGAGGCAGATGGCTTATAGCATTTTCTGTCTTTCTGCTGCGTGTATTTTGTTCCATTTTTACTTGTAACAAGTCCTGGTAGTAGCTTTGTAGTGTATCCTGGAGATGCATTGTGTGTCTGTTTAAATTAATGTCTGTATTGACATTTCTCTTTGGTGTGCTTCGACCTTGTAGTTAATTACTCTTGGATTGGTATTGTACAAAAACAATGTATGGTTTTATAGTTCAACTTTCGAGCAAATGATAGGATGAAATATCTACAATCCTTCATAGAATGTTGGCAGAATTTTCTAAATATGATGTTGGGTTTGAACATTTTAACAAAATCCTATATATATGTGGTAACCTTTATGTTTAAATTTGGATCGCGATGATCCTGAGCTTTTGATGAGGTGTGAGATAATGTGTCAACTCAGCAACGATAACTCGGTTAGTTAATGGGAATTGGCAGACTTGAATAATGTTTCACATTGTCAGGAAGTATTTACTCAGTTGAATAGGTCGGGATCCTTGAGAATGCTGTAACTTGTTTGTATCGAGATGCTTGAGCAGAAGTTGATTGGGTTTATTCTAATGCGACTTTGATAAAATATTTAATGTTAAATAAATCTATATGAAAAATTTAAATTTACGCAATCGTGATAAATTCCTAACAAATATGGATGAGTTGAAGCATTGTTAGATTCATCCCTAGGAAAGGGATGTAACATATTAAACACATTGATTCTAATATTTTTCGATCGAATGTGGGCATACATCTAGTTATATCGGAACCTTTCAAAAAAACAATCTACTTATATCGGAAGAATATGAATTGCAATTAGGTCCCAACAATTTAATTATTCAAGCCGAAACTTAAGTTTTTGAAACCAAGCGTGCTAGAATCTGCAGGGTAAGGGTTAAAAAAAATCTATGAACAAGTTTTCATTTCATTCTTCAAGAATTGGCCACACGCAAAAAAAAAATTGATTTTAAAAAACGGGACATGACTTCAGAAAGATGATTTTCGACGAGCGAGCATCACCGTGATTTTGTCAATCTCACCTCTCATCCAAACATGACAGATAATTACTAGTTACTAGGGTAAATGTCGAGGGAGGATGATTTTAATACTGATTCCCAGAGGTTTACAATCACAAAAAGGTTTAACAGTTCCATGACCAACTAAACACAATCACATTGAAATAAAAAAATAATGCCGTTATGTTGTAGTATTAGTTATTTGCATCCCAAAATTTACAACAATGTTTTTGGCTGGATAGCCCTTGAAGTACACCTAGAAACATTATGGAACAGAACCTACATTAACAGACAATAATAAAGCTTTCACTTCGTAATGTTTGATCTCTTCTTGTTTTTGTTTTGGTTGGGGGTAAAAAAAAAGTATAGCAGCTAATGTGAAGAAAAGATATAACCTATCTGGTGAACATGTATACGACTACGAGAAAACTACTCTCTTCACAAAATGGCTACATCAGTACAAAGAGACTGATGAACAAGTGCTCCCTTTACACCTCAAAAATGCCTCAACCCTCATAACTAATGAATAATATCCTGAAAGCTCAGATTAAATGAGGAATTCGCCAAAATCTGCTGCAGAATGAAGACTTTCAAATGCAAGCTAAAAATATGCATCTATCTACCTGTTTAAAGGTTCTAACTGGACTTCCATTCTTGCAGAAGCCTGTGACTCTTTATTTGTTGAAAGTGGAATTGTTGGACTTAAGAGATCAATGGAATCATCTTCCTCGTTGCCAAGCACCCAATTTCCTCTTCCAAATATCCGATCCCGTACTCTCTGCTTCTCGCGGTACTCAAAATAAGCAATACTCAATGCACCTACTAAGAACCAAATTATCATTGCCCAAGTGAGTCCATGGACGTTTTCCAAAGCATATCTGTCTCCCAAATGCTTCATGCCAGTAAAAAGTGCTGCAATGCCAACAAAAATGGCAGATCTGCCAACAATTATGTGCAAATATTCCCAAATTATCCTTTTAAATGTTGGCTGCTCCCCATTTGATGGTTTTGGGGGCCTGAGGAATGCATTAGCTGGTTGTATGCAAGCCAAAACTATTGCAGCAATTCCAAATTTAACATGTGTTGAGCTAACATGAAAACCGCGAAGCTCAGCAACCGCAAAAAGAAGTGCTAGAAAAATTATTGCTAACCCTGAGTATTGCAGGTAAACATGAATTTTGTACCAATTATCACCCTTCAAATGTTTCAAGTACCTGGCTGCCAAGATACCTCCTGGAAGCAAGATACCCCATGCAAGAAACATCATAAAACCATGCACGGCCAAAACTGGAAGTAAATCCTGCTCTGCTTCTGCAGAACCACGCATCAGCTGAACAAGTATAGGTCTGCTACTAGTTACAGTATGCATATTCCTTTCAGTAAGATGTTCATTACTCCATCTACTACCCATTGCCCATATGACTTTAAGTGGAGTGGTGGGATCAATGATGTTGTTACATTCTGGCCTCTTGCCCCTACTACAAGATGGAACCAAGGGACGTGTAAATTCCAATGTAATCATGCCGTTTTCTGTTTTGCATCTCACATGTGTGAGATTTTCCTGTGTGAGGTGTATGCTCGAAGCATCCTGTCCATCAATCCAGTAAGTGTTAACACGACCAACACCATTGTCGTCAACCCATCCCACATATGTATAGCTGTTTATCATTCCACTGCCAAATCCTATGGCAAGATAACCACTCTTTTTCTCACCGCGAGCAGCAATAGATATTGAATCCTTTGCCAGTGTCCAAAAGAAGGTAACCTGTTGATCATCCAGAACAACACTGTTGTTATACATGTCGGACAGACCCCCGTCCACAACCTCCACTCTCCAACCCATTTTCTTCTCATACACCGAATGATAGTAGATCTGGTCAGGAGTGTTCCTATCAGGAGCCCAAACTAGTTCCGTGGGACTGGCCTGAACACCATGAGCCTCAGGACCACCAGCATAAATAGTCTCAGTCAGATTCCTCAGTGTGGCATTCCCACCAATGGGATCTGTAGTAATATAAAGTGCAACATCATGCCCGGCTTGTATAGAAAACGTGACCGGCACTCCTCTTTCCACTCTCAACACAGGAGCTTCCTTTTTGTTGATGTAAAGAATCTTGGCAGGATTTGGCGGGTTAGGGTAATGCAAAGCCGGACCAGTGGAAACAACCAACGGAACTTTTGCATCAGCAATGATCACATCTTGATCCTCTTTATCACCAGCATCTAAAGGACCTTTACAATCATTCACATGCTGAGAAACATTGAGATCCAAATGACCAAAAGTCTCAAACGGAAGACCACCATGGTTCTGAGGAAGATAATACGGTAAAACAGTATCCGGAGCTCTCATCTTCCCCAACGCCCAAATAACAGTCATGTTAGCCGACTGAACAACGGATTGATCATATTTACCATCAACCTGACTCAAAGGTCTCTTATATCTTACCAACGAAACTCCATCACTCCTATGCCCATATATCAACCTCGTATCATTCACCAAACCAACTCTATCAGGTCCTTCATATATCGAATCAGGACAAACCCCTTCAACCGATCCATCTTCGCTATTTTTCACACACTCACTATACTTAGTAATAAAAAAATCATCCACAAACGGCAACCCATCTTCCTTAAAACCCGTAACCGCGACATCAGCACCAAGCATAAGCTCTGAATCAGTAGCATTAGGGTTAGCCCAACCAAAAGCCATGTAATTCATAACCCCAGTTGCACCTTCTAAACCAATCTCAATTGAATCCTCTTTCAAATTCAAACTCCAACGTACCCTAAAATCCTTAGACAAAACCTTACAATTATCAAACATAGTAGGCTCAGTATGAACACTTACCTTCTTTTTCTTCTCATCCTCCTTCCCTTCTCCTCCGTCGTTCTTCGTGGTCGTATTTTGAATCAAAACATGACCAAAATTTGAAGCAGTTGGAAAATCCCAAACAGAAAGAACAGGGATCATATCCCAAGTAACATTCTTCATCAATTGAACAACGAATGTTAAATTGGCGTAAGTATGATTAAGCTTATGATCTGAAACAATGAATCCTCCATTGGTGAAATTATCAAAATCTGTATCAATTGCACCCCACCAATGCACATCA
>Ga0209282_1001826_pt1 | contig 11962 bp, 8 predicted proteins | sample Mtrugardesep15_FD_187529 | JGI IMG/M metagenome (GOLD analysis project Ga0209282, IMG submission 187529) | Root nodule microbial communities of legume samples collected from California, USA - M. trunc garden sep15 (SPAdes) (version 2) | ecosystem: Host-associated > Plants > Roots > Nodule...
GCTAATTTGCAACTAATAGTTAGAAAATCCTAGCAATTTTTAAACAAATACCTAGCAAATTACTATACAAAATTTAAGTTTCATAACTATTTGGCTAGGATATGCCACAGTAATTTTTAAGTAAATCTCTAGCCGCAAGTACCTAGCAATTTCGTAGTTTCTTCCTAGCTATTTATAATGTTAATTTTTATTTTTATTTTAGTGTATCTAATCTATAAGTGATTAAGCTAGACTGTAAAAATTACTTGGAATGTCGATTACTAGTCGATAAATAGGCATTGATTCGCAATCACTGGTTATTAAACAATTAACAATAACATAGATGTGTGCCCATGACAATTAATCAAATGGTCAATTAACACCTACTCCCTAACATACAATCATTTCAATAACATGCCGCCTTCCTATTAGATACTCTCTCCCACAAAAATCCATAAAGACACATGTTTAGAAAAATAAATGCTATCACAAATATGCATATTTTATTGGTTTTTATCATCTCAGCCAACCATTAGGTGTTAAAATTATGGATTATTTTATTAGTGTATTCTATATAGACTGAGTTTTTTTATTAGTGTACGCTTACACGATCCAGTCTTGTACATTTTTTATAACTTGCACTATTTTCACCGGTTGTGTTTATTTACTATTTTCATAAGTTGGCCTGCTACTACAATATATTCTATATGTTGAGTTGACATGCTTAAAAAAAAGCAATCTAGTATACTGAAGTTCTCGCATACGCAGGGTTTAGGAAGATGTCTCATCATTTGATGTATTATACGCAACCTTATCATGTTTTTACACAAGAGACTGTTTCTAGGACTTAAACCTGTAACCTTACAGTCATATGACAACAACTTTACCAGTTGCGCGAAGGTTACCGCTCCATAAGTTAACATGCTTATTGACTATTTTTTATTTTATCTAAAACGTTAATAACAAGTCTCCATAAATACAGAGAGAAAACAATTAACTTTAATCGACCCATATAAAACGAAAATTAACAAGTCTCCGTGTCTATTTCATAACTGATCATAAACATTGCAACTAAAAACCACATGTAAGTCAAGAAAAAGCCTATATAATTATCATGCTTTCGAAGGGCCAGTTATGTTTATGAAACTTAGATAAGCACGGAGACCTTACATTCTGTTACATGCAATCGAAGCAGACAAGTTGAATATTGGAACTGAATTTAGAATAAAACGAAGCTCCAGCAATATCCATCAAAATCATGTTAAGTGCAATTTTTAGTTTGATAACCGACTCAATAAAATCTCATAGTCTAATTGTTGGTCAATAGCTTTTAAAAGCTTGATTTCTTTTATTATCTCAATTAATTATAATCAAAGAATTCTCCCTTTTGTCTCTTGTCCAAGTTTGATCTCAGCCGCAGCTCATTTTTTTTTAAACCATCTTATCACCCATTTTTAAACTCTCATGCGCCCATGACAAGAGAACCTAACCCTACTTGCTTTTCTTCAAACAAAACGAGTAGTAAGAGAAAACACAGACCCTAGTCACACTCACACCCTTGCTCTCACGCCACCTCCTCATCAACACTTCTTGTTCATTCAACCACTTCATCTTTGTGCAAAGTCTTAAGAACAATTCACGAAGAAGAGTTTATATTTTTTGTTGTTTTTTTTAAATGAAGAAATGGAAAAAAGTAACAGCACACAGTTAGCTATTTGACAGAAAAGACGCTTTTGAAATTTGTTAGTAAAGATAAGGGAATAAAATGATGATTTTAAGACTTATGAGACCAAACTGAAAATTGAGAATTAGTTGATGACCATTGGATTAATTTAGCTTAAATGTTAAAAATTGAAATATTTACTTTTTTTAAAGAGTAAATTACACTCCCTTCTCCTAAAAGATACTTGAATTACACTCCCCTCCCCTTAAAGATACTTGAATTACACTCCCCTCCCCTCTTATGTTAAAATATACACTCCACTCCCCTCTTATTCAAAATATATTAGAAAATATTTCACTCCCCTCCCCTAAGAGAAACTTGAATTACATTCCCCTCCCTTCTTATGTTAAAATCAACACTTTAATCCCTCGATATTTTTTTTATTTCTAATAATCTAGCAAAAAAAATAATAATCTAACACACTTTGGAAAAAAACAGTATTGCGGGTCTATTTTAATATAATCAAAATTTGAATACATATTTTTCTTTATTTTTTATTCACAATTTCATTATCATATAGTTTTAAACCCTAATACAAAATAAACAACCCAAAATAAAATAAAAATATATAAAAAATTACTAAATACAATAAAACATGGTTATTTAAAAGTTAGTTTTATACTATAAAATATGATATTAATAGCAAAATATTTAAACTTAATTATCATTGATATTTAAATTATAAAGAAATGAATTTATTTTTCTTAAATGGTGGTTCAAAATTACTATATATCATAAAAATATTTATTTAAGTTATAATAGATTAAAGTGTAATGCATATTTAATTATTAAGGGAGAGGATTGTAATTCAAACATCTTATAGGGGAGGAGAATATACATTTTTCTTTTCAATGGAGGGGAGTGTATATTTAAACATAAGAGGGGATGAGAGTGTAATTCAAACATCTTTGAGGGAAAAAGAGTATAATTTACTCTTTTTTAAATAATTATTTATTTTAGAGTGCGGAAGTGTCCGAGTTTTCTTCCCTCTCCATTTTCATACCTCAACCAAACATTGAAAAAAACACAGTTGTTTTTCCACAACACCAAAACCTCAACATCAAAACACAATCACACTGTGGAACAACGACAATGGAAGATTCTCACTCATCACTGTTCAACCTAGGAATCCTAGACACACTCACCCAAGACCAACTTCACGAAATCCTCGAAAGCTATACCCTCTTCTGCAACGCCACACAATCTCTTCTCGGCGGTGCCGGCGACCTTTCATACGGTGCTGAATTTGTTTCTCACGTTCACACCCTCTGTAAACACGGTCTTGAATCACTCGTTCGTGACCACTTTCTCAAAGTCTTAGAGGTACTCAACTGAAAATTTCTCTATTTGAATTTTAAAATTTGAATTTTTATTGATTTCTTTGGTTGTAGGAAACTTTTGAACGAAATGGGTCATCGAGGTTTTGGCAGCATTTTGTTCCTTATGCTGATTTTGTTGGTTTGAACAAGAATGGTGATGTCAATGTGAGTGTTTATGAATTATGAATCTTACTTGTTATTGTTTTGGTTGTGGTTTGTACCTATGAAGCACTGACACAAACACGTTGCACCAGTAATAATTTGAAAAAGATGGCACAGTTGAATGTAATCACATTGCTGGTGTCGGACACCGACACGTGTCGGACATTGACACTTTTGTAAGATTGAGTTAGGCCCAACTCAAATTCCAATATGGTATCAGAGCGTGTCCAAGATCTGTTAAGCCACCTGCTGTCAGGTTTTTGCTATCGGGCCACTCCCGTGTGTGAGGAGTGTGTGTTAAGAGTCCCACATTGTAAGTGATATGGCCTGACTAGTGTTTATATGTGGGACAGTCCTCATCTCACAAGCTAGTTTTGTAGGGTTGTGTTAGGCTCATACACAAATTCTAAGAGACTTTTATTGGTGCTATAGACCTTGTTACCATTTTTTTTTTTTTAATGAAATGAAACAGATTGATGAGGATGAGATTGAGAGTGTGCTGTGTAATGCTTTGGAAGAAATCTCTTTGGAGAAACAGTACCAGGAGAAGTGTCTGTTAATTTTGGTCCATGCTTTACAATCTTTCAAGGATCAAATGTCAGAGGAAAGGCATAATTTTGAAGCAGAAAGGAATTACCTTACCTCTAAGTATCAATGGACTGTCTCTTCTGTGCTTATGGCCACACTTCCTCGCGATTTCCCTGGTTTGTAAGCGGTTTGTTGTTCTTTTATGTTAATGTTAATGAGGGATTTCCTTTTCATACTGTAAATGAATGTTTTACTTTCAATTTTGATTATAGAATCTTGTCGACAATGCTCTTGGTTTTCACCATATGGCTAATTTTACATGGAAATTTGCTTTCTTTAGCTCTAATTTAGAAATATGCCAGTACTTTGTGCAGTGGTTTCTTTGATATTTGAAACATTAGTTGATTGAAAGTTTTGCTTAATTCCCTTGTTTGATAATTTTTTACGTGCTTAAAACTTCAAATTTTTCTAATCGGCTTTGTATTTCTTTTTCATTTGCTACCATTAGCTATATTGCATTGGTATTTTAAAAGAAGGCTGGAGGAGTTAAGTACAGTCATGGATGGGGAGTTCACTGATGATGTATCTCAAAATAAGGATGACATGGATTTAGATGAAAAAGGAAAAATATGCAAGGATGGTGAGATGGATGTTGATGAGAGCTATAGCGACCGTCGATTCTCAGAAAACAGTAAACTGGTGAAGAACATTGGAAAAGTTGTTCTTGATCTCAGAAGTCTTGGATTTACTTCAATGGCTGAAGATGCGTATGCTTCTGCTATATTTTTACTACTAAAGGCGAGCATGTTTATGACATTCAAAATCTGGATCTTCCAGTTTTCCTCAGTCTCTTGCAATTTCTTCTTTCACCTTTATGTTGCACTTATCACGTGTCTCTGTTTGATTATAATCTTTGGGTGGGTCATTGACTCATTTGTCTGACTTGCAGGCAAAAGTATATGATGTAGCGGGAGATGATTTTAGGAGTTCTGTCTTACAATCTATTCAAAGCTGGATACAGGTTTGTAGTGCATATATGTTGTGTATGTGCATACATTGTGTGAACTTCTTTGCTAGCTGTTTAGATAAATAAATGTTTTCACGATTCTAACATGTAACGCTTGTTACTGGAATCATTCAGGCTGTTCCTCTCCAGTTTCTCCATGCCCTTCTTGTCTATCTTGGTGACTCTGTTAGCTACGAAAGTACTTCATCAGGTCTCAAATCACCTTTAGCCCCAAAATCATCGTCATGCTGTCCTGGAATTGATACTCCCTCTGAAAGTCTTGTCCGATGGAAGTTGCGGCTGGAATATTTTGCTTATGAAACACTGCAAGATTTAAGGATAGCCAAATTATTTGAGATAATTGTTGACTATCCCGATAGGTATTTTTTTTAATTGTAATTCGCAGCTTTCCTCCTGGGTTTTCTGTTAGAAAATTAATTAGTTACCTTCGATTATGTCTTATTAAATTGAATGGCATTTTCAACCGCATTGACAGAAACATGTTTAGGCACTTGGAGGGTATAGCTTCCTGCAGTAGTTGGAGGAGAATTGCGATTGTTCTTGGCTTTGACATGTTCTTATGTAATTCGTTGTTTTGGTTCTTTGACTGGACAATGAAAATTGAATTTAATTATAAAACTAATGCTTTATCCAGCTGTATGCGTTAACCTTGATTTGAGTAAATTTTGAACTCCAACAATAAGCATTAACAAAGTAATTCTCTGGTAGATCACATCTCATTTGTTTATGCATTGTTTTCTGAGCATTTATTTTCCTTTTCTCTCTGATGATACTTGAAGCTCTCCTGCAATTGAAGACTTAAAACTTTGTCTTGAATACACCGGACAACATTCAAAGCTGGTGGAGTCATTTATTTCTGCACTGCGTTATCGCCTTCTTACTGCAGGCGCATCAACCAATGATATATTACACCAATACGTTTCTACTATCAAAGCCCTAAGGACGATAGATCCTGCTGGTGTTTTCCTTGAGGCAGTTGGTGAACCAATAAGGGATTACTTAAGAGGAAGGAGAGATACAATAAAATGCATAGTGACCATGTTGACAGATGGGACTGGGGGAAATTCAAGTGCATCTGGAAATCCTGGAGATAGCCTTCTCGAAGAGTTGAACAGAGATGAAGAAATTCAAGAGAATTTTGGTATTGATGATGATTTTAACACTGATGATAGGCAAGCATGGATCAATGCCACACGGTATATTTATATTATGGATTTTGATTCGCAGTTTTCATCGTTCTTTCTGATTCGGTCTGCCTGCTAGGTTGTGAGATTGATGTTTCTTCTCAATGGGCTTTTCCAAACAGGTGGCAACCTGATCCTGTAGAAGCAGATCCATTGAAGGGAAGCAGAAACCAAAGGAAGGTTGACATACTTGGAATGATTGTCGGCATAATTGGTTCAAAAGATCAATTAGTTCATGAATATCGAACTATGCTTGCTGAGAAACTTCTAAATAAATCTGATTATGATATTGACTCAGAGATACGTACTCTAGAACTCCTTAAGGTACTTATTCAAATAAAACTTGTGTTGCCTTTTTTGTTTGACTAGATACGTGGTTAATATTTTATCATTTTTTTTGTGTATTCATTCTTGATTTTGATATCAATATGTAAACATATGTTTAATGCTTTGTTTCTGCAGATACACTTCGGAGAGAGCAGCCTACAAAAATGTGAGATTATGCTCAATGATCTAATTGGCTCAAAGAGAGTCAACACTAACATTAAAGCTACCATAAGTCAGCCACCTCAGACAAGTAATTTCCAAGTTCAAATATCCTTTATTTGTGATCAGTGCCAAAGATAGTTTTAACTATTATTTGTTTCAATTCCTTTTGACCAAAATTTGCCTATGCCCTCTTAGGTGTGGAGGTTGAAGACGATGCAATATCCATGGATAAAATAGCCGCCACTATCATATCTTCTAATTTCTGGCCTCCGATACAGGTCTGCAGATGAAATTATTTTATTGATCATTTTTTAATTTTAGATAATGTGAAAAAGATTGATATATTTATGTTATGATTCAAGTTATAGTTCTTGCTACCTAGCCCGTATATTATACTTTGGTTCAATAATATCATTTCTTAGACGAACATACCGATAAATAATCTTCAATTAGATTTTGTTTACTATTATTTATATGTGCTCATCAATGCCTAGCAGTAGACTCCTTTTTACACTATATTTCAAATTTCAGGGTTCTCCTGTTACTTAATACTGTAGTTTGTAAATTCAAATCATTTTAGTTTTAGGCAACTCATCCTCGCCTTATCTTAAGTAATTGTAATCCAAAATTCCAAAATTTGAACAAGCTTTTCTTTTCATGCCACCAGGTTTTCCACTGTCATTCATCACTCGTATGTTTTACATTTGTATATTATGTCGAGTCAAATTTTATTGATATTCTCTTTCATTGTTGTTTTGTTCCATGTAAACTCATGTAGAGTTTCTTCAAACTAACATGAATTTCCTTTAGCATTTTATAGTGCCATTAGTTATCGTTTCCTGAAGTTCAATTAGCTCTGCTTTTATCGTATCTTGTTTTATTTTGAACTGTTCTCAACTTGAAGCATAACTTAAGAACTATGATAATATTGTCTAGTATTTTCAATAAAATGAATTGTTCAACGAAAATATATTTTTATCAATTGCTTTGTTGTCATGTGAAGCTATCCACTCTGTTCTATGACTGACTTTGAAGAGAATTACAGGATGAGCCCCTTAACCTGCCTGAACCTGTTGACAAGCTTCTCTCCGATTATGCGAAGAGATTTAGTGAAGTCAAAACACCCCGAAAGCTTCAGTGGAAAAAAAGTCTTGGGACTGTCAAGGTTAGTTGTTCTATTTTTTTTTTTCCTTCCAGACCTCATTATCTAGCAGTATTTAGCACAGGTTTTGAATTTGATTAGTAGTGTTGTCCCTTACAGTTCAATCTTTCTTCTAATTTTGTCATGTCCAATGGTATAGTTGGAGTTGCAGTTTGAAGATAGGGAAATGCAATTCACAGTAGCCCCTGTTCTTGCATCTATTATTATGAAATTTCAAGATCAAACGAGGTATCCTAAAAATCTATCAATACATTTAGTCTGTTGTTTTGACTGTACTGTAATATTTTGTTTCTGCTTTCAGTTGGACGTCTAAAGACCTTGGAGCTGCTATTGGGATACCTGTCGATGTATTAAATAGGAGAATAAATTTTTGGATAAGCAAGGTGTGTCCGTTAGGCCTCTTGTATAATTTTTTTTGGTATACTTTTAGGTATTAGTACAAAGTACAAACACTTCTGCAGCATGGTTACATTTAGTTTGTGAGACAAATATTATCTCTTGTCCAATTAGGAAACTTCCGTTGGTTTGTCCAAAACAAGAATTCCAGTTATTTAAAAACTGCAAGTCTTAAATTTAACAGTGACGATGTAACTTCACTCGCGGCTGTGTTTTTGTAACAGGGGGTCATTGCAGAGTCGCCGGGGGGAGATTCCTCTGACCATGTATACACCATTATGGAAAACATGGCTGAGACAAGTAGGAATGGAGGAGGCAGTGGCAATACTCAGGAACTTCTTGGAGGTGATGATGAGGAAGACAGATCTGTGGCCTCAGTAGAAAATCAACTTAGGAAGGAGATGACTGTGTATGAGGTACATGAAAATTGAAATAAAGCTCTTCATTTCATATTTGTGACTTGCTTTAATATTTTTAATCAATTATAAAAATTTTAGTACCTACATTTTAGAGTCCTTTTAATGTACGCTATTTAAACTTCGGTGAATTTGTAGTAATTTTAATGGTCTTCTAACAACGAAAAGGCCTTCTATCATTTTCCATGTGTAGTGAAAAGTAAAACCATTGAATGTAGGAACATCATAAGATAACTGAAGTCCCTGAATAAATATAAGCACCTTTTTCATCATTAGCATGTTACTCTTAGTTTTTCCAATATTTATTATATAATGAATCTTTTGCCTTATGATGATGGTTACTTTGGGCTGCACAAGTTTCTCTTTTATGTTTATTGAAGTATTCAATCACAAGGGAGTATGCAATGCATATGAATAAAGATATCTAACATGTATTGTTTTATGGCAGAAATTTATCTTGGGGATGCTCACAAACTTTGGTAGCATGGCATTAGATCGCATTCACAATACTCTCAAGGTAAGAATGGTTTTTCACCCCTATACCCTTAAAAATAAAAGGTTTTACACCTTTATAAATGTTTGGACACATAACATGATCAACAAGATTAATTACGCGATACTCAATCATTTATTACCGCAGATGTTTTGCATTGCTGATCCCCCTTATGACAAATCACTTCAACAACTACAAAGCTTTTTATCTGGGCTAGTCTCTGAGGAGAAGTTAGAACTTCGGGATGGAGTGTACTTTCTAAAAAAATAGCGGCGTTATGAAACTGTGATCATCCTTTTGGCCATAAGTTTTAAGCAAAAAGGTGAAATGTTTTACAGAATTTCTTGAAATTGCCAGTTTTGATTTGTTTGCATAGTCCTTAACTCATTACACAAAACTATAGTAATGGAGATGTCCATTTATTTCAAGAAATGGAGAGGACCTCAACTCATCTAGTAGATAGGCATTTTAGTCCTTGAAATTGTAAGAGCCAGTCAATTTAGTCCTCAATTTTACAAAATAGCAATTTAGTCCCTTGATTAAAAGAACATCAATCAATTTAGTCCTTCTATCAAAATATTTCACTAGTAACCATTTGCTAAAACCTCTAAAAGACCTAAATATTGGCTTGAGTAGCCTCTTGCTGCATCAAGACAAGCATAATGTTGGGTCATGAGGGGAGCTCAGGGGATCATCCTCATTAGGACAAGAGCAACCACAAAGTGAGTTGGACACCACATCTTAACCCAAAACCTTAAGGCATTTTATTTATGGGTTCTCTCACTTCCTTAAGGCATTTTGTTTATGGGTCTCACATATACACGCAACACTCACTTTTTCATCCAACTTGGGACTTCTAACTAACCTCGCTTGCCATAACAATCTTCCCTTCAAGTGTGAGTCATTCTATTCATCTAGTTAGACACCCCCTCAAGCGGAAGTTTTTTTCATCCACATATACTTGGAGTCTTGGACCGCCGTTGCCACTGCACTCAACGGGACACACTGTCTGACCATCATTCTTAGGAAAACCGTTGACACAATGAGCCGGTTGAACCCTTCGTCGAACCATCAACCTTGATACCATTGTTGGGTAATGAGGAGAGCTCAGAAAATCATCCACATTTGGCGAAAAGCAACCATATAAATGAGTTGTACATCACATATTAACCCAATAACCTTTAGAATTATGGTGTTAAATTTGAAAAAAGTACTGAAGTTATCTGACATTGTTCAATTTAAGGGATTAAAATGTTATTGGGAAAGGTTAACCAGTGCCCCCGGATTTCATAAATTTGAGAGACTAAATTGACTCTTACAATTTCAAGTACTATTTACTCACCGTCTATCATTACATCCATAATGACTATCATTGTCTTCATTTACTGTTGTTAATATTGGTTGTTACTATCATAATTTTGGACTTTAATGGACAGGTTCTGATCTGACAATTTTCTGATAAACTTTGAAGGTAGGACAGCAACTTGAGCTCCCCTTCTTGTTGCCATATGTGTTGTTGCTGTGAGGAAACTGACACTTGGCATGGGTGAGTAAAAATGTGAAGCTTTTATTGAACTGGCTGAGACTTGAGAAATGAGATAACATAAATGGCTAAAGATATGATTCCTCCACTCCACATGTTACAGATCTATAGTTGACACAAACTATAAAGCAGTCCAACGCTCATCTTAGCTTTCTTGATAAATGTGTCAACTTGAAGATATTATTGGATTTCATAGTCATCTTTTAAATCATTTTCAATGTACCACCTGTCTGAATTTGTAGGTCTTGGGTAGCCTAATAGGAAAAGTTATGTTATATTATGTGGTGTTATTGTACATATCAAACATTAGTAGACTTGTATTTTAGCCTATCAGGGAAATTCACACTCAATGAGTGCAGAAAAGTGAAGAATTGCAGATTCGAACTTGCACCCAAACATTTCAAATATCTATGTAGCATTTTTATCATCTGAATTGTATTTACAAGACATACATTTTCTTTTATCTCTAACTATTGGGCATTTATGATTCTTCATAACAAAATCATTTAATAGCAAAAACTATATATTAAAAAGTCATAACCATATTTGATTAGTTATCCTCAATTCAAATAGTCAAAATTATATAAATTTACATTTTCACTAATTTTTTTTTTAAAATTACATAAAAATTCAGTTTAGATGAATATCAAGTGTCCAATTGGAGAAAAATATATGCATAAAAGGTTTATCATTAATTATGATATTTGATTAATTATCATCAATTCAAAGGGATGAACATTAAGTATCCCAGAGTCAAGTTGTGAATTACGTTTGGTCATGCATTTTCAAGTGGTTGGAGAGTTAAATGCCCACTTTCATGTAAGGTGGCAACAGTTTAATCACTTTGGTGAGTTGGTTAAATCAAAGAGAGCAAGGTTAGTCATTTGATTTGGTTGGTCATAACTTGGTGTATTTCGAGTATGAGGATTGGTATTTTATTCAAGGGATGGTGGCGGTTAATAAAATTGGTGGATTGCATAAAGTTCCTGTCTTAGTTTGTTTCATTGGTAGATCGGATTGTAAATTCAATTTTGTTAAGTAATAATGTTATCCCAATTAATTCAAGTGTCGCTTAAATTAAGGATAACATATATTATATTGAGTCCTAGCTCAGTTAGTATGGACAATGCATAAAATATATGCAAGGTTCGGGGTTCAAACTCCGACCACCACAAAAAAAAACATATTATATTGGTTGGAGCGAAACTGAACTCAGATATCTTATGTAAATCTCAGATTTATACGTTATGGATGAAAAAATATGGTTGAAGTAAAACCGAAGACACATTTAACGTGTTTAGTCAAATTTTAAAATAGATTAGTTATTGGTCAAACCTATGCTACTTCGCACCAATAATATTGTAACTAAAAAAGATATGCAATGTTACTAAAAGAATCTACAAAAAAAAATTGATTATATTAAAATTAATTGCGTGAAAAATGAACTAAAACTACAAGGAGATTGTGTAGATTTAATATGAGGTTCGAATCTCGTAAGTGTGTGATAAAAGTTTTATTATTTTCTGTAGTTCGTGTATGGA
>Ga0209282_1001827_pt1 | contig 11960 bp, 9 predicted proteins | sample Mtrugardesep15_FD_187529 | JGI IMG/M metagenome (GOLD analysis project Ga0209282, IMG submission 187529) | Root nodule microbial communities of legume samples collected from California, USA - M. trunc garden sep15 (SPAdes) (version 2) | ecosystem: Host-associated > Plants > Roots > Nodule...
GCATGGCGCATATGCCTGCCAGGCTGAGGCGCCTAGCACCCCCTTGCATGCGCTAGTCGCTTTAGTACATTAGCTCTAGGGCACCTAGCGCCTGAGCGCTTCAATTCTTTTTTTTTTGTTTTGCATGTTTTCTTCGCCTATTGAGGTGTTTTCTTCATTGTAAGATGTCTTGGAACTTGGGAACATAATTCTCCCTCTATAAAGTCTTTTAAGGCCTCTTAAATCTTCATTCTTCATCTTCCAAAGGACCACATAAATCTTTGGATGTCTTGATTTGCCTGATTTGCTTGATTTCTTCGTGAATTACATCAAGAACGCCCTAAAATTGCTACGTTTCGGGAAAAATAGAATTTTATACTAAAATATAGAAAACATTAAAAATATCCTGAAATCATAGGCAATTGATCTATTACTCCTCTTCTTTGCTAGTAAAACCTACTAAAATTGTCTGAATAGCATGCTAAGAATAACGAAAGAAAAAACATAAGTTATTCTTTGCATTTTTTTTCCAGGAAAACATACCTTTCTGGGTGTTGTGCTCAGAACATCATTCATCACATCTACATGTTAGGCTAAACTTAACACGTTACATTCAAGCGGGTCCGACTTAGAGAAAGTAGCTCATATTCTCAGCCATACTCATTTTCATGATACACGTATGTATCACCTAAAGCCATTAGGGATGGTCATGACATTGCCCACTCTAGCCATCACATGAATGTACCTTGTTGTAAATTTGAGACAATTCTAAACAGACAATCAAAATTAAATTATATACACACTTGAGGATTTTTTAGGGTTATAATTTGATTTAGGTTAAAGGTGGATATTTTTGGGAAACTAGGCTAACAAAATAACTTGGAGTTAGTTTACTAACCTAGGGATTCCTAAAAAAACAATGATGATCTGCCAACCTTCCTTCTTTGAATCAGACGAGATGGGTAAAATAGTAGAACTATTTATCGTTTTATTTGTGACAGAAATAAACATTTTTTTCTCTTGATTTTTTTTTCTTTTTTCTACTTTTTTTTCTTGTGTGTAGACCAATGGCGATCTACATTTTTTTTTCTTCTGATAAATATGTTCTAATGTTATCCCACCTAAAATTTAAAATGTTGCTAATTTCAAAGAGCAACCCCAAACTTAGTTTCAAACCATATTCAGTCATAATAATATCCTATCTAACTCCAAGAGAAATCAAACAGGGTGCATTTAAGGTTCAGGACTATGATATGATTCGTCACTAAGTAACAAGAAAGAAATTTTTGTCTGGAGGCTCAAAGTGGTTTCACAGAGGATAATAAGAATATAAAAGGGTGACTTGAAAGGCTGAAGCCTGAAGATACCAAATAAAAATGCCTTGTGTGTATTATAATCTAACCGATCGTTCGTGAAGAATGACCGCAAATTTGAGCAAAAATAGCATTCATATTGAACACTCATAATGGAAAGTATTTAAGTATCTAACAACCTAGAATGGATATGGGAATATTTGGCTCTAAATCTCACCGATTATGTTATCCAGAAAAGAGATGGTGATCCTATAAGTACCTTCAGTAGCAAGCTCCAGAAAGTATCATGCTCTTGAATGTAAGGGTAAACTAGCCTCCACCGTAAATGCTTTGAAATGACTTCCTAAAACTAAAACAAATTTAAAGCATAAAAAGAAAGGTTATACATTTAAATACAAATAAAAAAAGTTTTTCATAATGCTTGAGGATTAGTACAATCTAAGATTCGAGACAACTCAGTAACGTCACCTCAGCTTAGCAAAAAAAAATGCGGGAAATTAAAATGATGGGTTGCCTCCCATCTAGCGCTTATTTAACATCTTAGTCCAGACGATCACATAAATGCAATGAAAGTGGGTTGCCTCCCTCTAAGCGCTTTTTTTATGTCCTTAACTTGACAACAACATCATACTCAGCCATTTCCCGAAGTACAACCAGGAAAGAAAACAAATCAAACTCGGCCCTTCTCAACAGTTCTAACACAGCTCCATTTTCCCTTTCTTTCCTTTCTAGCATCTTAAACTTCTTTCTCTCACTCTCTGGCTTAGCTTCAAAAGCGGGTTTCTCTTGAATTTGAATGTACTCCAACATCCACCTATTTCCATCACAATGCTAAAAAATGTTTTTAGACTCCACCTTAACTTTCTTCAATGCCGCTTCCAAGTCTTTACTACCTTCAAATTGCACACAAGGAACATGAAGAGAAGTGCTCAAATCAACCACCTTATTAGCTAACCTTAGGTTCAAGTCATCATATCTAACATTAGCCACCCTAGGTTCTTCATCTTCAACTCTTGCTCGCTTTCCATTAAGGTGTGCAGGTGCCTTAATAGGTGCCTCACTTGCTTTAGCGAGCCACTTTGAATCCAACACACACCCTTTCTTTAGCTTAAGATCATTTCCCATTCTTCCAACCTTTGCCGCTTCATACAATGCATTAATCAATCCACAATGACGACTCTCACCAATTGAAACTTCGAAACGTTCCTAACACTTTCATGAGTGTGCACCATAAAGCTACCCCATGCTTTAGCCATCAACCTCATGTATTTCATACTAAACTTTGTTGGTAACAACCCTTTGCCTTGCTTAAGCCATGGTGCACCCTCCATACATAGCTTATCCTTGATTTCCTCCAAAATTCCTATATCTTCAATATCCGCTCTTATAGTCTCCACTTCGCATACAAGAGGTGCCGAAATGCCAAGTAACTAGTTAATTGTATCCTCATCGAACCAAATTTCTTTCCCACACACATATGACATAAATGGGTATTTCTTATTTCTACCTTGGTATTCATTCACATAAAACTCAATAGCAAGCCAATGATTTCATTCTTTTGCTAACCCATTCAATTTCAACCAATTCCTCTTTTCAAGTGCTTCCTTAATTCCCTCAATGGGATTTTCCTCAAGAGAGAATGATCTCTCTTCAACAAAGTCAAGATGTTTACAATCCTTAAACCTATTCTTGTTATTGATGTTAGTAAAGAGTCTAGGTCTAAATCCTTCTTTTTCTATTAGTTGTACCTAACAAAGAAAATCAACAACAACAAGTAACAACAATAACAAGATTCATGAATTAAGAAAAAAGGCTAGAAGTTGTGGTTTAGTGAAAGAGTGAGAATTTGTGAATTTGGATGGATTTTTAGGTTATGGTTAGGTTAGGTAATGGGTTATGTTGATGAAATTGTGAGAAAGATTGAAGGAAAAAGAGGGTAAAAATAGAAAGTGAGGGTTCGGTGTTGTGGTTGAAAATTAATATTTTTTGTTTAAATTTTTTGGTAAAGATTCAAATGGGTAGTGTTTGTGATGATGAAAAGTGTTTGAATCTTAGTTGGGAATCATGATTACGGGTTAAAGGGTAGAGAAATCAAGAAGGAGGAAGAAGGGTTTAAAGAATGGGTTACTAATTTTGAAAACAAAGAAAGGGGTTTAAGAGGTTTTAAGGAATGGATTTTTAAGTGAAAAAGTGATAAAAGAAAAGGGTGTTTGAATCATAAGCCATAAGTGAAAAAGTGATTATGAAGAGTAGTGGAAATGGGTCAAGTTTGATTTTAGGAGTTTTGGGAGAAAAGTGAAGAAAAATAGAGAAAAAGAGGGTTTTAAGAGAGGTTTCCGAAGCCACTTTCCCTCAGCCCAGACCTCACGTGCCCGTAATGGCTTTGCACGTGGCTTCACACGCGGCGCGCGTTACCCTCGCGCCAGATTCAAAAAAAAATTAAAGAGAGAGAAATATATTTCCAAGGGCTCTTTTAAGGTAACTAGCTTGACCCTACCTAAGCTATAACTTTTTTCTATAATTTCCTACTGCTAGTTTCCCTAATTTATCTTTTCTATTCGGATAATCAACACTTTAGGGAATAAGGGTGTTCTAGCAATTTTTGGTGTTAGTCTTAACTGGTTTGTTGCTCTTAATCTTCCTAGCATTCTTCCTAGGTGCATTAATGCTAGTCCTAACACTAGTAGGTTCAGAAACGTGACTAGTATTAATAGTTATTACAGAGACTGGTTTGATAAGTAACACTTGCTTAGTTTATTCATGTTCAGGAGATTCATCCTTATTGGGATAAATCTCATTTTATTTCATATACGAGCTCTTACTAGGGGTCCTTAAGGTGTGAATTTTTGTATTGTGATCAGCCTTTTGAGAGTAAGGATAAGAATCACTAAAGATTGTTTCTTGTGAAACTTCACATCATAAAACTTTAGCTTTTATGTCAATAATCTCTTGAAGCTCAACAAGTTTCTCAAATATGGAATTAATCCAATAAAGTTGTTCCTCTCCGAATCTCCTGACAGTTTCAACGTATTGGTCAGGGTGCCACTGAGTCTCAGATAAAACTACTTGAAAGGCTTCAGCCATCCAGGCAATTCTTTCTTGCTCGTACTCCCAGAAGGGATCGGGTTCATCCCATTCTGGGGTTTTGCAGGGGAATCCACAGTTCATAATGACAGTAACAAAAAGAAATGACAAATAAGTAATTTGAATAATTTAGACGAAAATATCAATAATTTCCAACAACGGCGCCAAAAACCTGATGGTCAGATTAGGCAAGTGTACCAAATTGTTTACCAAGTAATAAAGTGATAAGTAGAGTATTGTATCTACATGGATTGTTGTTTCGTCCAAACAACCCGCGTTACTTATTTTAAGTTGACGATATAAAATAAAAGAGATAAGGGTTAGAAATTGCAATTTCTATCTATTTTCAACAGAACAAGTTACCTGTTTTGGTTGAAAAAAGTAAGTAGCAATTAGAACTCTTTGAATCTCCCTTTTTATTTTGTTGGATTTAAATAACATTCATGTCGCTTTTAGTTATCATAAGTAGACTATACAAGTGATGAGGCCGTTGGGACGTTCTAACCTAGTTGGTTGTCAAACTGCACTTGATGATCACATGGTGATCCTTACGTGTAGGGTCTATACTATCTCGATTGATCTAGGTTTATCCCTCCGATGACTAACTGCACTTTCTGATCGCATGGTGATCCTTACGTGCAGGGTCTTGCTAATTCAAAGGTAATGAAACATAAACTTAAAGTGGCGTTCCTAGGTTTCCAAAGGCAATGAAGGCCAATGTTCCCAAAGGTCTTCACATCTATGAATCTTAGGACACTCATGACACGTTCTCCTTCCCCTTGGTAGTTCTACAAACGGGCAGCACTATCACCATTTATCTTACCAAGAGGTCGAGGATAATGGTCTCACTAGGTTCACTCCCCTTGGTGCTTGTTTCCCTAATTAATAACTAGTTACAACCTAGGTTCAACAAATTTTATTCAATATTAGTAATGTCACCTCCTAAGTACTAGGGCTGGAAAAACGGTCGGGTCCGGTCGCTTACGGGCCCAAAACCCAAATCCAACCAAAATCACAGATGGTAATATGTCATCCATCTATGTCCGTCAACGGCGTCGGTTACATCGGATTGAGGGTTTGCCGGTTTGTCGGATGAACAGATGGATTTCGTCGGTTAACAACAACAAACCTCATGATAAGAAGAAATCCTAAAAAATTCAAAATTTCATTAAAAATTTAACTCAAGGGTGTGTTATCTTGAAGTCTTGGTTTGGTTCTAATCTATAAATCCTCCATTTGCTGGCTTAGTGACAAAACAATCAAGGAGAAAGAGAGAAAGAGGTTGAAGACTAAGGGTGAAAAAATATTACAACACATGCGCATTTTATGAAAAAAGTTTGTGAAGGTAGGAGGGTGGAAACAATAAAAAGAACTGTTAACAAAACTATAACGTACGAAGGAGACCAAAATTTACAAAATATAATAGTTATAATATAATGTAGTCAAACCTAGTTATTATTCAAAAGAAAAAAATGATTGGACGTGTGAGTTGGAAATGGAGTGTGTCAGTTGTAAATTATATTAAATTTTGATAATAGTAGGAAAAAACCACTTTGGCAGACTAAAAGCTAGTGGAAGTTGTAAAGAAACCACTCTTTTCTCTCTATGTGCTAGTTTTGACATAAACATAGAAGCTCCTTTACGGTTGGTATCAGATTGCAATGGATCAAATTTCCAAATCCGTTTTCGATCTACGTTATCCATTGAAGATTGAAAACAGTGACCTACATACTCGCCAACCCGAAATTATCTGCCCATTGCACTATTTTTGTTTTCGGACAACACGGTTTGGGTCGGGAGTCAGATATTTATCCACCCCTACTAAGTACTTACTACTAGGGTCAACTCGCTTTCGGTATCTTTTGTCTAGTTATTAGTATAAGGATATAAATATCAAGATATAAGCATCCATATAGTAATAGCAATATTAACCTCTGTCACAAATTAAGTACCGAATCTAGGGTTGCACTTCGCTGGAATAAATTAATCCTAATAAAACTTAATAGAGAATAGAAAATATACTAAAAGAAACGACATGAAATTAAATAATTATTCAACAAAGGAAATAGAGGTTCATCTTAGAACCCTATCCTATAGATATTTAGTTACACATGATAACTAAGACAAAATACAAAAAGATAAAAACATACCCTAGAAAAGATATGAGAAGATAGAACTCCTCCTTGGCTCCTAAAATCACCTTCCTCTTGAACTGTCTAGTTATGAATAAGAAATTGTGAAAGATGAATGCGATATTTATTGGACAGTTTCCACCAAACTTGGGCTAAAAACATAGTGACTTTTTCGCAAGTCACGGGGCGCCTAGCACCTAACGTATATGCCTGCTAGGCTGAGGCGCCTAGTGCCTTCTGGCATGTGCCATGCGCTTTAGTACAATAGATCTTGGGCGCCTAGCCCCCTGTGGTGCGCATGGGTGCTTCAATGCGTTTTCTGTGCTGTTTTGCTTGTTTTCTTCGCCTATTGAGATATTTTCTTCATTGTAAGATGTCTTAGGACTAGGGAATATAATTCCCCCCTCTATAAATTCTTGCGAGTCCTCTTTAATCTTCATCTTCCCAAGGACCACATAATCTTTGAATGTCTTGCTTTGCCTAATTTGCTTGATTTCTTCGTGAATTACATCAAAAACATCATAAAATTGCTATGTTTCGTGAAGAGTAGAATTACAAACTCAAATATAGCAAAAATTACAAATGTCCTGCAATCATAGACAAATGATCTAATACTCCTGTGCTTTGCTGGTAAAACCTATTAAATTGACTGAAAAACATGCTAAGAATAATGTAAGATAACCTGTCGTCAAGAGTTTGCTTTCAACACTTTTGATTTTTTAGTTTCCGATATCACTTTATGGTGACACTGTTGGGTCCTTTTCCAGCACATCTGAAGTGTTTCAAATTAATTTCCCACTAATGATTCATCTGAAGTCCATTTGATCTTTTCGCAATGAAGCCTTCATAAATTGTATGTATCCCATTAATTCTTTGTCATTTACTCCATTGATCGGAAGATTATGGCCGTAGCCAACCATTATGGCTAGCTGTAATATTCTTTGTTGATTTGTATCGGTCTTGGTTTTATATGTGTTTTGGCCTCCATTTTTTCAACTTTCTTTTTAAATTCACCTTAATGAGAACTTCTAAAAGGTACAAAACAAATATAATAGAGAATAAAAAGTGTGGTGTGCCTCCCACAAAGCTTTTCATCGAATGAATTGTCTTGCACATCAACAATTTTCAATATTTCTTCATAAATGATACCTTTTAATTGGTTTAACTCCAACCCATCTTAGTACGATGAACCTATAGAACTTTTCTCAAAACCATTAACAACTAAATCAACCCTGCAATAAGAATCGTTCACAACTATATTTTTCAACAAGTTAGTCGAATTTAATTTTATTATTTCCTTTTTCTCTTCTAACCTCTCATTAGTTGGTTAAGTCTTTACATTTTCCACATCATCACTCTTTTTCTTTTCTTTACTCTTTCGTCCCTTTTGTTGGGTTTTTATTTGTGTTGGTCACATTTTGTTAAAACAAGATGTTCTACCAAGATGTTGGACCAGATGTCCTAGACATGTTACTACGACATCTTAACTTAAGGTGAAGTATTATGCTTCGCAGTCTTGGAAGATTTTGTTTATGTGCGAGATCACTGAAGATATGATTCACGTAGCTTGTGCTCCAAGAGGCGTGTGGTTTTAGAAGCTTCCTTTGTCGGTTTGTGCTTTACCATGTTATTTGTATTTAATGTCTTAAATATTTTAGGAAACATTATATAAGCTTCTAGAAGATTGTAGCTGAAGACACTATTGGATCAGTTGTATTGTTTAGCCCGATTGTTCATCAAACCCATGCATTCTCTAGCTATATAAAGGAAGAATCAAAGCTAAAACTAAAGAAGACGACTGAAGCCGCAATTGAGAAATGTGTCATTTAGGATTTTACTCTGTCGTTGTTATTTGTGAGCCACTCTTGTATCACCTTGATGCATTGAGCTGGGCTGATAGTTGAGTTGTATTTGTGAACTGCTCTAAATCTTTTAAGCAAATAGTACGTTTTTTTATTGGAATGTGTCTCCTCTTTGATTGTAATCGTTGTAATCACGGGTTGTGTGATTGAGAAGAAGTGAGATGGGATCTCATATCTAGGAGAGCCTTAGATAGAAATACCACATGTAATGATTAGGTGAGAAGGAAGTGAACCAGAGGTTGTTAACCTAGGACTTCAAACTAATATTATTATAGTGGATTTCCTTCCTAGATTGGATGCCCCCAGATGTAGGTGATGTTGCACTGAACTGAGTTAACAAATATCATGTGTTATTTCCTTCTAACACTTTACTTTAAAGTCGTTTATTGTTTACTGTGTTTAGTATTTGTTATTTAAGTTTCCTGGACATTGGATTCGACATTTCTGGTGTCTTGGAAATCTTACAGGACATCTATCCCCTACGTGCTAGAATTTCACCTCTAATAATTTTTCAGCTCTTTGGGAGATAACATCTAAGGGGTGTTCTTGGGTTAGGGAGGGAAGAGTTGTGTTGTTCTAAACTTTTCATTATATATTCAATTTCATTGAACTTCTTCATGATATTTTCTTCTAAACTTTTAGACTCAAGACTTTTTGGGTGAGTGGAAGTCATTTGACTAAAAATACTATTTTATTCATTGAATTCAAGATTAAATACAACACCGTTCTCACCTATGTTATTAGTTTCATGATATAAATATTGATTTATAAATGAAATTTTATTCAAAAAATTAACATGATACTTGTCCCCGATTTTGGGAGATCTTTGATCCGACTATTGACATTTGTTTTTTCGCCTTATCGTTATAGAGGGAGAAGGAATCTTCTACTCTTTCATTCATCAAGTCACGTCCTGTGGATGCATATATCATCACCTTATTTGTGTCAAGAATCCCATTGTAGAAGGTTTCAATGATCTAACCATTTGTGAAACCCATGTGGAGGGCATGGATTTTAGCATGTTGAAATGCTTCCAAGCTTCATATAACACTCTTCCTCTTTTGTGAAATGGTATTTATTTCTCATATCAATTATATACTCTAAGATAAGGGAAAATATTTTTTGAGAAAGGCTTATCTCGATTCCTCCTAAGTCTTTATGTATCCTACACATATAGAATGTAGTCAGTCTCTAACTCAATCCCTTAGTTATAAAGGGAAAGGTCCAAGTCTTATGGCATCATTAAAGACTCCTTTTATTTTAAAAAGATCACAAATGTTAAGAAAATCATCTAAATGGAGGTATAGATCATCCGTTGGTAAACTAGAAATTTGATGATCATGTATCAAAGACAAATTTTCATCCATGTTTAATAATTGAGAAATGCTATCAACACACATTTTAACACACACTTTTCAACATACTTTCTTAGATTGGTTAAAATTCATATGTGTCCCACCAAATTTATATGGGACCCACATGATTTAGTGGGACCCATGTGAATTTTAACCAATCAAAGAGAGTGTGTTGGAAAATGTGTGTTACAAGCGTTCATATTAATAATTTTAATTGTTTTCTTGTTTGTTGATGAAAGAATCGCTTTGTCCCTATGAAGAGAAATCAAAATCATAATTAGATTAAGCGGATCGGATAAAACAATTAAATTTCCATTTCAATGGATCCTTACAAATAGTCAAGATCAGAGATTGAAATATTACCTCTTGTAATGCAGAACCTTTGAAGTCAAACTCAGATATTACTGGGTCGTTTGACAGCTTTGATGGGTCCGAGGATGCTATGGACCAGTACTTTGACGTGACCAGAGGTCGTGCCCAGGCTAGAGAGCAGGAGATTAGGGCTGACTTTGCTGCTGGTGGTGCTAGGTCTCGGTACCATTTTGGAGAGGATTCTTATGAGGAGGAGAACCCTAGCACATGGATTGATAAGGACCAGATGCAGGACTGAGTGGGCTACTGATGGCTCACTCTTTATGATGTTTCTTTTATTTTTTTCAACACTTATTGATGTACTTTTTTTTTTCATGTTCGAACAATTTTATTTTGGTTTCATTCAGTTTAATCAGTTGTATCCCCCTGTTATGTAATTGTTCCTGCACTTGTTTATTATTGATGAATTTATGTGTTTAATTGACTTTTTCTAGTTTAGTAACAAATGTGTGTTCAATTGATGTTTCCAAAAGTTCATAAGGAGGAGTGACTTGACTTTTCAAAGGCGAAGTGTACGGCAGTGCTAGGTAGTCACAACTCCCAGATATCATAACTGTAAGGTTCATGACCAAATTTTATTTTTCAATTTACTTATATAGTGTCCATGCTGCTACATTTCTAGAACTTGCATTGTTTCTCTACTGTTGATTGGTTTTTGTCATATACACACTGAGGCAAAAGTGTTTGGCTGTGAGCCTTTTGAAGCCTACCTTGATTATATTGAATTTATCCTTTTCTTAGCCAAGTTGAGTCGGTAGGTTTAGAACTTTTTGTTTGATGACAAACTACATTACAAACTTAGAGACTTTTAGGATTTATCCCAAATTGGTGGATGCTTTCAAGTCAAACTAGTTCACCTTTAGCTAGTAGGGAGATGAACTTTTTGGTTACCATCACTTGATGAGGTACTTGTTATTTTACTGTCGATTGTCAATTTCGCATGTAAATTCCTTGAGGACAAGGAATGGTTCAAGTTTGGGGTTATGATGACATGCTGTCATTATGTAATTTTTTTGTAAATATTATCCCTTTTTGGAATTCACAAAGCGACTTAAGCAGCAAGAAAAGAAAGAAAACTAAAGAAAAAGGAAAAGACAAAATCGTGGCACGTTTGGTCAAAAACGTGACACGATTTGACAAGGCAGATTGCATTGTTTCTACATTAAGGAAAACGTGTCACGATGGCTAAAACGTGACACGATTTGGGGAAACCCTAATTCAGTTTCTTGTTACACAAGTAAAAACATGTCACGATTTACTTAAAATGTGACACAATTTGAGCGAAATTCTGAGCCTATTTAAGTTGAAGACTATTCAGAAAACAAGGGTTACGATTTGAGAAGAGCAAAGTGCGATTTTGAGATATAAAGACGGCTAGGAGGGAGATTTCTTCAACCTTCTTTCAGTTTATGTATGTTTTGATTCCACTATTGATTATGCTATTTGTAAGTCTCATTATGAGTAGTTAAATCTCTTAGAGATTAGGTCTGAGATGATTTTATGTAACCCTAATTGACACATGTTGCTGTGATGAAACTCTATTTATTGTGAATGACTATTTAGTTTTTATTCAATTCAATTGTTCTTAATTCTTTTATATCTTAATCACATATCAACTCGTGAGTATGAATGACTACTGACCCTAGCTTTCAACTTAGACCTATTGAATTGTTCTAATAAACATGGTTCGTATAGGAATGGATAATCGTTTGTCAGTGATATTAGGTTAACATGCTTAAACCTTCAAGGATTATTAGACCACCTAAGGAATTAGGGGTTGTAGTTTAAGAGGAGGGTCCTAACTCAAGGGATTGATTAGGGCTAATTTGTTAACTATCGTTGAACTAAAGAACCATTCACAAG